>Ga0210393_10000278_pt1 | contig 46777 bp, 33 predicted proteins | sample IncBWC27OmetaG_FD_160068 | JGI IMG/M metagenome (GOLD analysis project Ga0210393, IMG submission 160068) | Forest soil microbial communities from Barre Woods Harvard Forest LTER site, Petersham, Massachusetts, United States - Inc-BW-C-27-O ... | reverse complement strand
CGGCCGAGCACTTGGCCGCCGAGCGCCCGGGGATGAATCACCGTTCCCACATCAGCGGAGGCGAGAAAATCCACGATGTAGTACTTGCCTGTTTCGACATCGACTTCAACCTCGGCAAAGCTCGCCACATACGAAAACGTGGAGCCGTCGCGTGGATAGTTATCCTTAGCTGCCGCCACCAGTCCCTGACCCGCCAACGCCGCCACCGACGCCTGGGTTAATTTGTGCACGTCGGCGGGCGCCTCGTGGCCATCGTAGATGCCGCCCAGTTGAATCGCGTATTTCGCCGCCTGCGCCAAAGTCATGTTTGCGCCGCGCTTGCTGAAGACGCGCTCGTTGCCAACCTCATATTGCTCCGGTTTGCCGCCAAGCTTCTTGGCGGCGATTTCCTGGAGCTTTTTCTTCGCTTCCATCGCCGCAGCATGAGCCGCGCGCGTCATCGCATGCGTGGTCTGGCTGCCGCCGGAGACGCAAGTAAAAGGAAGGTTCTTGGTCGTGTTCCCCCACACCACCTCGCATTTCTCCCACGGCACACCGAGAACTTCCGCGCCTGCGCGGTGAACGTCGATTACCGACTCCGTTCCCAGATTGCCGATTCCGGACTGAAAGATGACACGGCCTTCCGGCGTGATGACGAGAAGCCCGTCGAATCCGATGGTGCCGCCAACGTAACAGCTTAGAGACACGCCGATGCCGCGGACCTTTGTGCCGATTCTTTTCGGGGTGCGTGCAACCCGCTCGCTCCAGCGGAATTGTTCTGCACCGCGGTCGAGGGCCTCTTTAAGGAACGCGCTGGTGGCATAACCCCGTTTTCCTTGCACTGCTGGCCCAAACGGTGCTTTACCCTCGGGACAATTGATGCGGCGAATCACCACCTGGTCAACTCCCAGCCGGCGCGCAGCCTTCGCGATGATGGGCTCGATGATGACAATTCCCTGCAGCCCGCCCGGAGAGCTTTGTGCACTGCGTGGAGGCGTATTTGTCAGCACCGTCACGCCCCGCCAGCGCATGGCCTGCGGTTGATACAACAGAGAGACGATCCGCCCCGACGACGGGGCGTCACCCACGGCTTCGTATGGGCCATTGTCGCAAATCACGAACATGTCGAGAGCCGTGACACGCCCTTCTTTCGAAAACCCGACCTTCATCCTGCCTTGAAAACTGGGACGCGCGCGTCCGATGAAAGTCTCCTCCTCGCGGCTGATGCGCATCATCACCGGGGCATTCGTTTTCTTGGCCAGAAGTGCGGGAATGATCATCGACACTCCGCCGGTGATCTTGCTGCCGAAACCGCCTCCCGTGTATTCGCTGATGAAAACCACTTTGTCTGGACTAATGTTCAGCCAGCGCGCGATCGCGGGCAGGGTTTGCGCGGTGCTTTGTGTGCCGGTGTGAATGTAGACTCTGCCATTTTGCCAGTAGGCCAAGGCACTACGGGTTTCGAGAGTCTGATGGCTGGTGTCGGGCGTAACGAAGGTCTCGTCTAGAACGAGCGCCGCATTCTTGAAGCCGGATTCGAGATCGCCATAGTTCCATTCATCGGGCGCCCTGCCCATGGGGAGACGGCCACTGTCCAGCTCTGCAAAGTCCGCCTTCGTCCACTTGAGTTCTGTTACCACCGGCGGACCGGCATTTTGCCCCGACGGCCGCACCCACACGTTGCCATCGGTTCGCGGGTTCGGTCCGCCCGGCCGCAAAGTGTCGAGGGGATCGGTCACGAACGGCAGCGGTTCGAGCTCGAGTTCAATTCTTTCAATCGCTTCGGCGGCCGTGAGCTCGTCGACTGCGGCCACGGCGAGAATCGGCTCGCCCTGATAGACCGGCTCATTCGTAAGGCCGCGCTCGCCCCACTTGCTGGCCTTGATCACTGTGCCATTATCGGTAAGAGTGTCGGCCGGCGCGGGAAGATCGTCCGCCGTGAGAATTCCTTTGACCCCGGGAATGGCCAGCGCAGCACTCGTATGGATGCGCTTTACCCGCGCATGCGGCATGGGGCTGAGCAACAACTTGCAGAACAGCATGCCTTCCGCGCGAAAATCCTCGGCATATTTCGCTTGGCCGGTAACCTTTGCATATAGATCTGGTGTCGCATAGTTCTTGCCGATCAGCTTGTAGCCGATCCCGTACTCACGTTCCGAGCCTGGTGCAGTCGCAGCAACTTTTTTGTTGTCCAGATTCTTGTTATCCACGATTCGACCTCCGCACATTCTCCGCGCCGCGCATCAGCGCGGTCAGGATCTTGTCGTAATCCTGGCAACGGCATAGGTTGCCTGAGATGCCCTGCGCCAACTCCTTCCGCGTGGGGCTGGGATTCGTTTTCAGATACCCCACGGCAGCCATAATGAAGCCGGGCATGCAGAAAGCACACTGAAAACCCTGTTCATCGATCACGCCCTGCTGAACCGGATGTAAGGTTCCGTCGGGATTGGCCAGGCCTTCGATGGTCGAGACTTTTCGTCCCCGCACCGTGTGGGTGAGCACTGAACACGCATAGTACGGAATATCGTCGATGAGGACCGTGCATGATCCGCATTCCGCGCGGTCGCATCCCAGCTTCGTGCCGGTCAGACCTAACTTGTAACGCAGAGTCGACGCCAACGTCTCCTGCTTCATGACATCGACGCGGCGCTGCTGACCGTTGACATTGAGCGTAATCAGCCGCTCGCCCACACCGGCTGCCACCTGCTGGCCGCTCAGAAGAGTGGAGGCGCGAAACAGATAGCTCGCCGACGACACCGCCACGCCGCTGGTGATGACCCCTTTAATGAAGTTGCGCCTCGAGACCAGCGCGTCTTCTCTTATCTTGAAGTCTGCTTGGTTCTTGAACTCTGCTTCGTCTGCCATGCTGAGTCACCTCTCAACCGTCGCGGGTGTTTCTAGCATTCTTGCGGGAAGTCATCCCTGGGACAATTCCAACTATAGATGTTTGGACTACCCGAAATAATTCTCGGATTCGAAAATTTCCGAAGTGACGGATGCCCATGGCATGAAAGTTTCCCGCGGGAAGGCGACCGCCAAGGTCTATCATCATGAGGCTCATATTTTCTGCAGGCCGAAGTGCTTGCCCCGGGCTCGCCGAACTCGTGCTTGCGTCTCCGCGCATCCATTTCGCCAAATTGCGACTAGGGCCCAACTGTGCCACCGGCCGCATTGTAATCGGCGGCCTTGCCGCGGCGCTGCATGGCTCATCCTACTGCTGCAGGATGTTGTCCGAGCGAGTAGCGAGAGATCGGTTTGCGAATGTCCTGGCGTTCCAGCAGTTTTTGTATGAGGAAGCTGTAATCTGCTGTCAAAGCCTTCCTTGGTCTGCATTGTAGATAGACGAATCACATCCGCTACAGCTGATTCTTTATCGCGCAATCGGCTCCAGTGCGTCGTTGCGAGCCGACAGATGCCATCGGCGATTATTTTCCAGAAGCCGACAAACCGGAACAATCCGATTATGCGACGGAAAACTCTCGTGCATCCAAGCGCACGGGAACCTTAATTGCGGTGTGGGTGGATGAGAGCGTGTCCAGCGATCGTTGTTCTTGGCACTGGATACTGCATTGCAGGAGAGAACTCTTGTCCAGGGACCCCGCAGTGGTTGAATTTGCGCTCGCGAGTAGAATCGAACGATGTCTCTGTACCGTAAACGTAGCGCGTCAAGCGTCCTGCTGGGCACCCTGCTGTTTACTCCCATGCTCCCCGCCCAAAACCCCGCCGCCGACCTGGTCTTAATTCACGGCCATATCCTCACCGTGGATGCCAACGATTCGGTAGCTCAGGCTATCGCCGTCCGCCGTGGCGTTATCGTGAAAGTCGGCACCGATGCCGAAGTTCTGGAATTTGTGGGCAATGCTCCAGGTACCCGCATCATCGACCTCCACGGTCATACCGCGACCCCCGGCCTTATCGACAGCCACGCCCACATCGCGGATGGAGGCGTTGAAGAACTCTACGGGATAAAGCTCTCGGATGCTGCTTCGGTAGCTGAAATCGTCGCCCGTGTAAGGGCTAAAGTCGCTCTCGTCAAGCCTGGCGAATGGGTCACCGGCTCCGGCTGGGACGAGGGTAAACTCGCCGAACAGCGCTATGTGACCGCTGCCGATCTCGACGTTGTCGCCCCCAACAATCCCGTCTGGCTCATCCACACCACCGGTCATTACGGAGTCGCCAACTCGCTCGCCCTCAAGCTCGCCCATATCACCGCCAGCACAGCGGATCCCGCCGCCGGCACCATCGATCGCGACTCCCACGGCAACCCCACCGGCGTGCTCAAAGAAGGGTCCGCTATGGAGCCCGTTACCAGCCTCATCCCGCCCGTCACCTCCGAGCAGATGCGTCAGGGCATCCTCTACATTCAACAGGTGCTGCACAGCGAAGGCATGACCGCCGTTAAAGATCCTGACATTGACCAGCTCCACTGGGATGCCTACAAATCTCTCCTCGATCAGGGGCAGCTCAAGGAGCGCATCTGCGTCCTATGGCACGCCGGTTCGACACTGCAGTCGGCGCGCAAGGCGCTGGCCCGGATCAATGCCGTTCCTCGCCTACCCTCGACTCTCGGTGACGACCGACTGCTGTCCTGCGGCGCCAAAATCTACATGGACGGCTCCGGTGGCGCACGCACAGGCTGGGTCTATGACGATTGGCTGCGAAACGCCAAAACTCCAGATGTCACAAGTTCAGGCGCGGGCAATCGCGGCTATCCGCAAATCAACCCTGCTGTTTATCGAGAAATGGTCCGGCTCTTCCACCAGAACGCGGTCCCAGTTGGTACCCACGCCGTCGGGGACCGCGCCATGGACCTGGTTGTCGATACCTACGCCCTTGTCGAGCAGGAGCAGCCCCGCTCTGGCCTGCGCCACAGCATCATCCACGCCAACCTGCCCACTCCGCACGCCCTCGACGTGATGGTCAACCTGCAAAGGAAATACGACGCTGGATATCCGGAGATGCAGCCCGGATTCCTCTGGTGGATTGGCGACATCTATGCGGCCAGTTATGGTCCCGAGCGCGGCCAGCGGCTGGAGCCCTTCAGGACCCTGCAATCCAGAGGTGTTCTGTGGTCCGGCGGGTCGGACTACTTCGTCACCCCGGTGGCCGCCCGTTTCGGACTCTGGGCCTCCGTAGTGCGCCAAACCGCCAAAGCTACCTACGGCCTGCAGCCCTTCGGGACGGCCGAAGGCGTGGACATCCACACCGCCCTCCGCAGCTACACCGCATGGGGTTCGCGTCAGATGTTTCTCGAAAATAAGATCGGTACCCTCGAGGTAGGCAAAAGAGCCGACATTGCGGTGTGGGACCGCGACCTCTACTCCGTCCCCAATGAGCAGATCAAGGACCTGAAATGCCTGATGACGCTGCTCGATGGCGAAGTAATCTACACCTCGCACGATTCATCCCTTACAACAGAAGTCCGCTAACCGGTCGCAGTCCCGGTCAAACGGCCAGGCGCAATCACTATGGAGAAGGGCTCGTTGGCTCCCGAGTGAGGCTCGTGCGTCGCCAGCCCAGTGGAGCTCGCCCGAAATTTGCGGCGCGATACTTTATATCCAGGTTATGCGAGCTCCTAGATTTCATTTGTTAGTCCCCGTCTTTCTCCGTAGATGTGGTTCAGCAAATTTCAACATTTTGGGAATATTCCGCGTTACTATTACTGGCTTGCGACGCACAAAATCAGCTAAATCAAGGCGCATTGGTAGCTCGGGAAATGTGCGGTTTCTGACTGTGGGGCAGACCGCGCGAATTCTGGGAATCAGCTCCTCGACATTGCGTCTCTGGGAAGGCGTGGGTCTTGTGACTCCAGCGCGAAGCGCAGGTAGTTATCGCCTATATACTCCAGAGTTGCTCGATGTTCTGAAACGCATCAAGTACCTGCGCGACGTTAAGAAATTGAATGTCCCAGGGATAAAGGAAGCCCTGGGAACAGATCTACGGGTTAACCAATCAACCCATCCTGCCAAGCCCACTCCGGATTTGGGTGACAAACTCCGTCGGCTCCGAAAGAAGAGAGGTCTAACCGTAACCGAGGCGGCTCGGCAGGCCCATATTTCCGCAGGCTTTCTCAGTGCCATCGAACTCTCCCGTGCCAATCCTTCCGTAGCCACAATTTACCGATTGGCAGCGGCATATGGCACCACGGTATTGGAACTTTATGACTTACCTGCCCAATCAAATCGTGTGATTCGGCCACGCAATCGCAAGAGCCTGGAAACGAAGTCCGGCGTCCGCATGGAACTGCTTTCGACAGGCACGAAGATGCTCGAGTCTATGTTGATTCGAGTTCCCCCAGGAACTGGAAGCGACGGCGCGTACATGCACCAAGGTGAAGACTTCCTTTACATGCTTGAAGGCACGTTGGAAGTCTGGCTTGATGAGGTCGAATGTCACCTGCTGGAGCAGGGTGACAGCTTTTGGTTCGAGAGCAACCGCGGTCATCGCTGGTTTAACCCGACCAATAAGCAAGCTGCTGTTCTCTGGGTAAATACTCCGCCAACATTCTGACGGACGCTGATTAACTCCGTACGCATCGCTGCTTCTACGCGACCCGCGGCAGCGTCGGCGCCGAACCATCCCAACATTCGCGCCATTTATGCAGTCGAGAAGGTCAAGCTGGAAAACGGAGACCAGCAGTCGTTCATCGCCCTGGAGTCGCTCGAGGGCGAGACCATCGACCGCCGCCTCAGGCGAAACTTTTTTCAACGAAGCGCCTGCGGTTTCGGGGACCACGGAAGGGACATCGACACGAGCGCCGTGCAGAATATCTTTTGTCAGTCGGCTTTGATACGCCAAGGCAGCGATGAAGAGCGCCCCCAGCAAGGCGTAGCGTAGAAGCGGTAGACCGCGGAATCGTCGACCAGCCGCCAGCCTGGTTTGAAGAGAACAGTCATCGTCAGTGGAGTGTGAGTTATCCGGGCGCTCTGCGGGAAAGCAGTTTGTCGATCTTCTCGACGAGCCGGCCGAGATCGATCGGCTTGGTATCGTAGTCATCGCATCCCGCTTGCATCGCTTGTTCATGGTCGCTGGCCATCGCGTTGGCGGTGAGGGCGATCACGGGAATAGAGCGAGTGCCGGGCGCGGACTTCAAAATTCGCGTCGCGTCCGAACCGCTCATCACCGGCAGCCTCATATCCATCAGAATCAAGTCGGGCGCCTCGGTCTCGACTTTGCCTATGCTTTCGGCGCCGTCCAGCGCTACTACCACCGTGTATCCTTTGCGTTGCAGGCGCCGCGATAGCATGTCGCGATTCATTTCGTTGTCTTCAACTAGCAATATCTTGGGCACTTGCTTTCTCCTTTCGCCCGGCCAAAGACGGAAGATGCCTGCTGATCTCGCGTAGTAAAACTTCGGCAGCGTCCATCTTCTTCTGATTCGCCCGATACAAGCTGGCATTGAGCCAGCGCCGCTCTTCTTTGGAGGGATTTTTTCCGGTGATTGCCACTACTGGAATCCCGCACCAGTCAGGCGTTTTGCGCAACTCGCTCAGCAAAGTTAAGCCGTCCATTTCGGGCATGATGAGATCCAGCAAAATTAGTTCGGGCGTACCCTCGCGTAGTTTGTGCAGGGCCTCGCGTCCGTTCCCGGCATCACGGATCTCCCACCCGTGGTCTTTTAGCATGCGCCGCAGAACATCGCGGTTGGTGGCGTCGTCATCCACAATGAGTATCCAGCCGGAGCTGTCCACCGGTTGCGGGCCCTGGCCAAGCCGCGCCAGGGTCGACGCCAATTGGCGGCGGCTTACGGGCTTGACCAGATAGTCACTCACCGCCAGGGTAAAACCTGGTTTCCTGCCGTTGGCGAGGCTCATAACCAAGACGGGAATATCAGCCAGAAGCGGATCCGATTTCAGTTCAGAGAGCACCGTCCAGCCGTCTGTTCCCGGAACCAGCATGTCCAGGGCAATCACCTCCGGGCGCAGTTCGCGGGCCCTCCGCAAACCTTCATCCCCGCTCGAAGCAATGACAACACGGTGGGCCTCATCAGCCAGCGATGCACGAATTAACTGCTGAGCGGCGGGATTGCCGTCGATGACGAGTACCGTCTCACAGCCGTTTGCGCCGGAAGGAAGGTTGTACGGACCGGGTTTCTCCTCTCGAACAACGCGTGCAGGCAATTCGATGGTAAACGTACTTCCTTTTCCGAATTCGCTGTGCACCTGGATATCTCCGCCCATCATCCGGCAGAATTGGCGACTAATCGCCAGTCCCAGCCCGGTGCCTCCGAATTTGCTGGTCACCGAGGCGTCAGCCTGCGTGAACGCTTCAAAGAGCTTCGCCGTCTGCTCCGGGGTCATGCCGATGCCCGTATCACTGACGCAAAAGCGCAACCAGTCGCCATGTTCAAGCGACTCCCGGGTGGCCGTGAGAGAGATTATTCCGTGGCTGGTAAACTTCGCGGCGTTGCCGACCAAGTTAAACAACGCCTGGCGAACCTTGCCTGCGTCCGCCTCCATGACCCCTACCGATTCAGCTACCTGACAGCGCAGTTCGTTCCCATTCTTCGATATGACAGGTTCGACGATACTGACCACTTCGTGGACAAGGTCTGCAACGCCGAAAGATTCGATGTAGAGTTCCATCTTGCCGGACTCGATCTTCGAGATGTCGAGAATCGAGTTAATGAGCTCGAGCAAGTGCTTGCCGGCCAGACGTATCTTAGTCAAATCCGCGACCAGGCTATGCTGTCCCAACTCCTGCGATTCCTCCTCCAGCATCTCGCTGTAACCGATAATGGCGTTCAGCGGAGTCCGAAGCTCGTGACTCATGCGAGCCAGGAACTCGCTCTTGGCCTTGTTGGCTTGGTTAGCGGCTTCTTTCTCGGCGCTTCTCCTTTCTCTTTCCGCCACCTCGGCAGCGAGAGATGAAATGAGCAGACTATTCTCGAGAGCGAGGCTTGTCTGTGCGGCCACGGATTGCAGAAGATATAGATCGCTGCCGGCGTAGGGCTCCTCGAACCGCTTGTGTCCCAGACTGATCAAACCCAGGAGTTGATCGTTGCCGACAAGAGGGAGCAAAACTTCGGCGCCTAGGTCCTGCAAAACCGCTTGTTCATCCCGATCAATGCTTTGTACCCAGCATTCGGGATCGTCAAAATAAACCATGACGGGCCGGGCCGACCCATGCAAATGTTCGATGATCTCCGAGTGTGCAGGCAGCAGGCGCTTCGGTCCGCTCACGGATTCGCCCAAAACACGAGACACGCTGTACTGGCCGTTGTCCCGCAGAAAGACCGCGATGCGCGATACATGGAGCGCCTCTGAGATGCGCCCCATTACCATGTCCAACAAGGGCACGGTTTCGCGAATTGCCATGTTGCGCATCTCGCTCAGCATGCGTTCCGCGTCAAGGGCATCTCGGAAAAAGCGGCGGTCCAGGGAAAGGATCAGGCGATTGGCGAAGGGGTACTGGAGGAGGGCAAGGAGAGCCGCCGTAGCGGCAAAGATTCTAAATTGCTGTCCGCGAGTCGCATGCTGCTTATCCACGATATACAAAATTGTGGCGAAGGAACACGCAACCACCGCGTAGCGCAATAACGTGAGGCCGCGGCGCGCGAACAGGTATTTTACGCTTTGGCGGACAATGACTCGCAGCTCGAGAGCGCGCTGAACGATGGTGACGTACGCCAGAGTGCAGGGAAACAGACCCAACAACACGATGGCAGGAAGAACGATCCAGGTAGGCACCTCGGCGATGGGATCGTGGTTTCGAGCCAAGCCGATCAGCACAAGAGTAAACAGCGGCGCGAATGCGAGCGCGCTGCCGACCAGCAATATGCGAAGACGGCGACGGTCATCGGGTGTTTGCGAGACCCGCCTCTCGCGGGCGATTTCAATGAAGAAGAAAACCACAGCGCCCAGAGTAAGAGCGACCGACAAGCGATGCAGCGGCCGGAAGATCGGTTGTAGTGGTGCGACGGCTGCAAAGCTGGTTTGCGCCGCCACATTCTTTACGCCCAGCACAACGGTAGTGACGATCGACGGACCCAGAAATCCCCACTTCAGCCAGGGGCGCTTCCGGTCCCAAGGCGCACGGTGGGGGAAGTAGACGCCGAACAACACGAGCCAGATGCCGAGGCTGGAAGCCACCAAATCGTGAAACAGCAAGACCAGACTGGGAGTGGGTTCGCTCAGCGGCATCTCGTACACTTGCGAGAAACTGACCATTAGCGCCAGAAGAATCCAGGCCCGGCGATCAAACAGACGCGCGAGAACTACGCCAAGACCCAGTGACATGCACAGCGTCGGAATAACCAAGAAAACCGCAATGGCGGAAAACCATTCCCGCGGCTTGGGAGGCTGGGCGGAAAAAGGTTCCAGCCGAATAGTTATATGGTCTTGTTCTCCGCTGGCCCGGCGGACAGTAAGTGGCATCAAGCTTCCGGGATGGGAGGACGCGATCTTGAAGTCGAGAACCCGGCGCCCCGTAAAAGAAGTATTTTCGACCTCTTCGATTTTGTCGCCGACTCGAATACCGTGCTCGCGTGCTTCCTCGCTGGCGAAGGTGACGGTGCGCGAATCGTCGTATTCAAAAGGCGCATGCGGCTTGTCCACCGCATGCAGATAAAGCTCGATAACCTTCTTTGAATATACTGCGTGGTAGGGCAAAAGGATTATGCATCCACAGAAGATCAGCAGCTTTCTAAGTTTTCGCGAGCTGTAGCTATGTGGGTGAACAGTCGACATAGTGTACTCCCGAATAAGTCCTAGTTATGGCGCCGTCACACCGATGGATGTAGTAAGCAGTCCGGTAACGCCGGCGCATTCTTGTTGAAATACAAACGATAGCGCTCTGCAAACGCAGTTTCCTGAGAGCCGCCCTCCACCGCGAGCAGTTCGGGAGTAATGCAGTCCGCAAAGTACATCTCGACCTCGCGCTTGTCTTTGATTTGGATCCGGCCGCGCTTCTCGCAGGAAAAGAAATCCTTCGCCCGGGCAAAAGCCGCCGACGATAAGTTCACGCGATCAGGCTCTCCGCTGGCTTCCATGCGGGAGGCCAGATTCACCGCGTCCCCCCAGATGTCGAATACAAACTTGTGAATGCCAACCACTCCTGCAATCGCCGGCCCGGTGTGAATGCCGACTCGCACCCGCCAACTGGCGGCCTCCCCGGCCTTGCTTAGCTGTCGGACAGTGTCAATCATTTCGAGGGCCGCCAGGACGGAATCGACGCAGTGAGAGGCGGATCGCACGGGTACGCCTCCAGCAAACATGTAACAGTCACCGATCGTCTTCAACTTTTCCAGACCATACCGGGCAATGATGCGGTCGAAGGCGCTGAAATATTGGTGCAGGAGCTGAACCAATTTCTGCGCCGACAGATGTTCGGTGGAAATCGTGAAGCCGACAAAGTCGGCGAACACGATGGTGACATCATCGAAATAAATTGGCTTCACGTGCCCCGTGCTTTTCAACTCCGCGGCCACACTCTCGGGCAGAATATTCAGCAGCAGATCCTCGCTTCGCTGTCTCTGCCGTTGAATCTCTTCGAACGCCCGCCGCAGCTCCTCATTCTTGCGCTGTTCATCATCCTGCAAGCGCTTGCGGTCCAGAAGGGCGCCAATACGAGCCCGCAGAAGGACGGGGTCGAAGGGTTTGAAAAGATAATCCTCAGCCCCCATCGCAATGCAGCGTACGACGCTGTCAATCTCGTCCATGGCGGAAATCATAACCACGGGAATATGCCGTAGCTTAGGATCGCTCTTCATGTCGCGAAGCACGGCAAAGCCATCGAGGTCGGGCATGATGATGTCGAGCAGCACTAAATCGAAGTCGTAACGCCGCACCATTTTCAGCGCCTGTTTGCCGTTCTCCGCCAGGAAGACATCGCAATTGTCCCGCAACAGGCGCCGCGCCAGAACTTCGCGATTACCCTCGTTATCGTCTACCACCAATAAACGTCCGTGCACGAGTAAAGAAGAGGGAACGGAAGCTCCCTGGTTTTCCCCCGAGCCCGGCCAAATATATGGCTTCGAGCTTTCCTGCGTCGCGCTGGCCAGTTGCTGCGCGGCCGATTCGAATGAGCTCAATGCCGCTTGCAGTTTGAGCAGATCAGAGTGAATCGGACTGTCGGCAGTCAACGACTGCACGGGCATTACGATCGCGCGAAGCCGTTCGCAATGCTTGACCAGCTCCAGATGAGATTCATGGCTGTTGCGAGTTGACGAGTTGACGGTTCGCAAAGTCCTCTCGGCTTCCGCAATCGCCGCGTAGAACACGTTCACAAAAGAAGTAGAGGAGCTGTCGCCCGCATCTTCGATTATTATTTCCGCCAGCGAAATAACTTGGTGAAGCGATACCCGCACATCGTGGCGTAACCGCAAACGCAATTCCCGAAAAGATAGCAGAGCAGAAGAAGAAGCAACATTTGTAACAGTCATGTCATTCACCTACAACCGGACGGCGACTGCTAACTACGCCTCTTAGTAAGTGCGTACTTCAGCGAGATAGCTATACCGCGTAAACCGACATTGTTTCGCCAACCCCGCGCGGGTAAAGCCGCTAAATCAACAGCGATGGAAAAGCATTCTATACCCGGATGACGTGATTGCAGCATAATCTCGATCAAAAAAATTGTTTGTGATTTGTAGCGCTGTGAACGCAAAAACAAGCCGCACATTTGTCTAAATGTCAGGAGGAGTTAACCTATGGCAACATGGACACAAGCGGAAGCCGATAACACTCTTGAAGAAATCAAGAAGCGCTCAATGACAGATCCGGAGTTCCGGTCTCTTGCCCTGAAAGATCCCAAAGCCGCGATATCGAAAGTCAATCCCAAGCCCCTGCCCACCACCCTGTCGGTGCACTTCGTCGACAACAGCGGAGGAAGCAAGACGATTGTGCTGCCTGATCCAGTTGCTCGAGTCGAGGAACTATCCGATGCGGAGTTGGAAGAGGTTGCCGGCGGCGACAACAACATCAAAATCAGAGTTGGCTAGCAAAGCGAACGCTGAATCGACAAGTTATGTCTCGAAGGTACATAGGGTGAGCACGGCGGTCATAGGTGATGTGCATGTGCTCACCCCTTCTTACATAATGCAGGAGTAACACCCTAATTACATCACAAAGATTGTGTGCCGCCGCTGCGCACGAAAAGTCCGTGCGAGTTGTCGACGGCTTCAGTCGCATGCAGCAATGCCTTTTTCGCCATGTATGCCGTGAACCCGCTCTCGCAGCACCAGTTGCCCGCCTTCGCTGGGCTTGCGTTTCCACAGATGCGCATGCAGTTGCGCACGGGTACAGCTGCCGAAGACGTGATTGCAATCGGAGCCAGCGTTTTTGGAGCACCTGTGGGATTGCTGCTGGCCCAACTGAGGAGCGGCAAGGCGGCGGAAGTCAAATCGGTGGTGGTGGCGCGAGAGCATCGGCGCATTGGGATTGCAACCTGCCTATTCGAAGCGCTTGAGCAGGAGTTGGGGGAGCGGGCCTGTCTTTCGGCCAGTATGGTTTGCTTCAGCCGGGTTCAACCTCGTCTTGCTATCGAAGGATTGTTGAGAAAAAGCGGGTGGACGCCGCTGGAGGCGCGGGGCATGTGCTGCGCCACCGAGTTCCCACTGATTTCGCAAGCGCCGTGGATGAGATACAGGCAGTTGCCAGCGGGCTTTGAGTCTCGGCTGTGGAGCGCCCTCGACAATGAGCAGCATTCGTACGTCGTCGAATCGCAGCGCAGGCATCCGTGGTATCCCGAGGTGCTAAGTCCATTTGTCGACGGGCATGACGTCGAGACCGACACCAGCCTTGCGCTGATTCATTCCGGCGAGGTGGTGGGTTGGTGCATGTTTCACCGCGTGAACGATGGCGCGACCCAATGCAAGAGTTTATTCGTAAGGCAGGAATTGCAAAACCGTGGGGTAGCCATCGCTCTGCTGGTGCGGGCAATCGAGTTGCACCGCAACTTGCGGAGGCAGACCTTTCTGTTCGATGTGTCGTTTGACAAAGTGAAGATGATCAGATTTGTCGAAAGGCGGATGTTGCCCTACCTGAAATCGGTATGGACGATAAGCCGGAGCAGTAAGCGGTTCAACGGCGAACCGTCCAGGAGCAGAGTTGCTGCGTGAGTCAGCCGGACTCCAAGACGATACCTCTCGTAATCGTGGAGGAACACCACGAGGCTTTCTATGTGTGGAACTATGCCGTGAGAAAAGGATGGCTGCAATCGTCCGGGTACACATTGCTGCACGTCGACGCTCACGCCGATATTCTGCTGCCGCGGCTAAGACGGCCCTTATCGTCGATCGGCGATCTCGCCGACTTAGCGGAGTTCACTTATCGCGAACTCGACATCAGCGATTTCATCTGGCCGGCTATGTATCAAGGCTTGTTTGACCGGTATCTCTGGCTCAAGTACCGGCACAGGTTCAGTGCGGGCGGTTGGCGGTCGATCGCAATCCAAAGCAAGAACGTCACATCTACAGAATTTCGCCTCACCGAGCTAAACGGGCTGGCGGTGGCGAACTCTCCAGATGCGCGCATCGTCGAATACGCCCCGATCACTACGCGCGATGTCATCAAGACCGACCAGCCGATTGTGCTTGATCTCGACTTGGACTACTTCTGCAGTAACGACTATCCGGACTTGCCTCAGCGGGAGTTAGAGATAACCAAAGAAACGTTCGATGAGTTCACCAACAACCGCTATCACTTTTTGCGCATTTCCCCGGCCGACAAAATCTCGGCGTGCGAACGCAACAACAGATATTACCTGGTTTACAACGATTATTATCCGGATGATTCCGGCCGCGGAGATCAGCGTGCCCAGGTTAGTGAAAGAGTAGAAGACTTTGGTCGCTGCCTGGAGCGTTGCAAGATCGAACCTTCCTTGATCGTGATATGCCGTTCCTTCCACAGCGGCTACACCCCTGGCCGGCTCTGCGACGACATACAGCGCGAAGTAATCACGAGCCTGGAGGGACTCTACAGTGTGGCGCAGACGTCCATCGACGAGATTCTTGCCGGCGGGGAAACTCTTGCCGGAGACGGGGTAGCTGACCTGGGCGTGCCTGCATGAAAGGTTTATGTGGAAGGCGAACCAGCCGTGCTTCGAGCCAAAGGGCCGGCCGCAATCCTTGGTGCGGAGCCGCCAGAGTCGCGGAGTTATCAATGATGCGCCGAGAGCTGATCAAGGCCGTTGCGCTGGTCGCATTGTGCGGCGGTGGTGCGGGCACATTGGCGCAGAGCCAGTTCGGCACGCCTTCTATGGCAGGCCTCACCTTATTACATGCCGTGGAAACGACTCTAAGCCGCCATCCCGCGCTTGGGGTGCAGAAGGCACAGGTTGACATCAGCCGGGGGTTGAAACAGCAGGCCTCCGGAGCGTTTGACACTACTCTGCAAAGTGGGGTCGCGGAACTCCGGAATACGACGCCCCTCACCTTCTATGAACAAACGCAGGACGCGCTGGCTGGGCTTCCTGGTGGCGCTCTCGCATCGCGGCAGACGTCGTACACCCTGGGCGCCTCTAAGCTTTTTCGCGACGGCATCCTGGTGTCGCCCGGCTTCCAACTCAATCGCATAACCGACAACCTTACGAATATCACAGGAGTCAACACGTCAAGCACCAGCATTCTGATCGCCGTTCCTCTGCTGCGAGGGCGCGGGCGAAGCGTGGTGGACGCGCAAGAGCATGCGGCCGGTGTAGAAGTGGAGGCCAGTCTGCTGGATCTGAATCAGTTGGCGGCGCAACTCATCACCAATGTCGCTTCCAGCTACTGGCAGTTAGTGGGAGCGCGCAAGCTGCTGAAGATTGCATTGGACGCGGAGACTCGTGCGCAAGTTTATGTGGAGAATGTGCAGGCCCTCATCGATGCCGATCACGTTCCCCGGAGTGACATCAACGAAGTAAATGCCAACCGGGCAGATAGTACGGCAAATCGAATCGTGGCAGAACAAGGGGTGATCGCGGCCCAGGAGCAGTTAGCCCTGGATATGGGCCTCACCGCAAGCGAGATGTTGCAATTGCCCGACCCGACCGATGACTTCCCCCTCGGCGAGAATCAGCAAGTTCCACCCAACAGTGCCAGTGCGCTGCGCTTCTATTTGAATGAGGCCCTTCGGCGGCGCGCAGACTATCTGGCGGCGGAGAAGCGCTCGATCGAAGCCCGGGTTCTGCTCACCGCAGCCAAGAATGCTGTACTTCCCCAATTAAATCTGAATATCAGCACAGGCTATAACGGGCTGCAGGAAGGGCACAATGTCAACAGCTTCTTTGCCTCGCCGGTGTCGGGCCTGCGCGGCGCAAATGCGACGGCGGGTTTAACCTTTACGCGCCCGGTGGCCAATAACCTTGCACGTGGGCAACTGGAGCAAGCCGATGCAACTTCCCGGCAAGCCGATTTGCACAGCGCCGATCTGGCTCGCGGCATCTCCGCGGCACTGGTCACCGCTGTGCAAGGTGTGCGCAACGCCATCGCGAGGGCCTCCAAAGCGCGTGAATCGGTCGAATCGTTCCAAGCCGCCCTGTCAGGCCAGCGGGAGCGTTATCGGTTGGGGACCGGTTCCGTGGTTGAGATCCTAACCGTCGAAGACAAATTAAACACCGCTCTCTCCAATCAGGTGAATGCCGAGCTGTCCTATGTACTGGCTCTGCTGCAGTTCCGTTTTGCCACAGGTACGCTGATCGCACCCGATAAGGCAGTGCAAAATCTCGAGGCCGACATACTTTTAACTCTTCCATTTCCATCCGTGCCCGCAGGGCCGGAGTAAGCAGGCCTATGAACAATCGTCTGTTCCGACAAGTGTCGCTCGCGAGGCTCTCCTCCCCAGAGCAGCTGGATGCAGTTCTGCGTGTGACCAGCCCGAAGGAGTGGCTGGGACTGTTGGCTATTTTTCTAATCCTGACGATCGCCCTGATCTGGGGAAACATCGGAAGCATCCCCACCACGGCGAGCGGGAGGGGAGTGATTGTGCGGCGGGGCGGTGTTCTGAACGTCGTGACCCAGGGGTCGGGATTGGTGGTGAAACTAAACGTGAAGGTCGGCGATGTGGTGAAGGCAAACCAGGTGGTAGCGACGATTGCCCAGCCCGTGCTGGCAGAAAAGATGAAGACCGTCGCCGAGACGCTCGCCGAGTCTGTGCGGGAAAGAGAACACGCTCTGCAGGTGCGCACCAATGCCGTCAAATTGCAAGCGGAAGCAGTGGACCGGCAGCGGGCCAACGCCGAGCGCCAGATTGACGAGTTGGAACAACAAGCCAAAGTACAAACGGATCAGATCGATGTCGAAGAAAAGCTGCTGGGAAAGGGCCTGGTGACCCAGCAGCAGGCTTTGGCGGCGAAACAGAAATTGATCACGCTACAGGACGAGATCGCCGCCCAGAAGGCTCAGATTAAACAGTTCGACGCGCAGGAATTTACTTTGAAATCGCAGCCGCAACAGGAAGATGCGGAAATGCGCGCCCATATTTCGAGTCTGGAGAGAGATATGGCGGGCATGGAGGAAGAGCTGACCATGACCGAGAACGTGGTAAGTCCATACGGCGGGGAAGTGCTCGAACTTGAAGTCTACCCGGGCAGCACCGTCGCAGCAGCCCAGCCAGTGCTCAGCATTCAACCAGACGAGCAAAGTCTGGAGCTGTTAGCGTACCTGCCATCTTCTCAAGTGAAGGATGCACGTAGAGGAATGGAAGTGCAGGTCTCACCTTCGGTGGTGAAGAGAGAAGAGTTCGGCTTTATGCAGGGGGAAGTCACTTACGTCTCGAACTTTCCAGCAACCAATGCGGCACTCATGCGAAATTTTGAAAATGAGCCGTTAGTCGTATCCCTGACTAATGCTGGACCGGTCACCGAGATAAGGGTTGCGCTCAAGCCGAACCCGCATACTCCCAGCGGTTTCTCCTGGTCAACTCCGCGAGGTCCAAGCATAAGCATTACCAGCGGGACCATCTGCAGCGTGCAAATTGTCACCCATCGACAGAGGCCGATCAGCTTGTTGTTCCCCTATATCAAAGACAAGTTCGGACTGAGCTAGAGAAATATGGCAGTGACTTCACAAAGCGAAGCCCCCAGCGAACCGAAAGAGCGGGTCGTGTTTCGGAAAGGTCGCGTCCGCACACCCACGGTGTTGCAGATGGAGGCGGTCGAGTGCGGGGCGGCGGCGCTGGGAATAATTCTGGGCTACTACGGGCGATTTGTGCCGCTGGAGCGCTTGCGCATGGCGTGCGGCGTCTCCCGCGATGGCAGCAAAGCCAGTAACGTGCTTAAGGCGGCCCGCGAATTCGGATTCACCGCGAAAGGATATAAGAGGGAACTGGCTGACCTAGTCGAGCTGAAGCTTCCGTATATCGTGTTTTGGAATTTCAACCACTTCCTGGTGGTGGAGGGTTTCTCTCGCGACAAGGTGTACCTCAACGATCCCGCGGCTGGACCACGAGCGGTTACCCATGAGGAATTTGACTATTCCTTCACCGGGGTCGTGCTGGTCTTCGAAAAAACGGACCAGTTTCGCAAAGGGGGAGAAAAGCAGACACTTCTCAAGTCGCTGAAGAAGCGTCTTCCCGGCAGCCGGCTTGCCCTCACCTATGTGATTTTGGCAACTTTGGCCCTGGCCTTGCCAAACCTGATAATTCCGGTCTTTTCCCGGGTTTATGTGGACGACTTTTTGGTGGGCGGACGGGAGAGCTGGCTGAAGCCTTTGCTGCTGGCCATGGCGCTCACCGCGATTGTCAAAGCGGTTGTGACCTACATGCAACAGCACTCGCTGCTGCGTCTGGAAATAAAGCTGTCGCTCAGCTCATCGGCGAAGTTCTTCTGGCATGTGCTGCGCATGCCGATGGAGTTCTTTTCTCAAAGATTTGGGGGAGAGATTGGGGCTCGCGTCGAGGTCAACGATCGAGTCGCCAGCATTCTCTCTGGGGATCTTGCGACCAGCATCGTGAACCTGCTGCTCATCGGTTTCTATGCCGCTTTGATGATTCAGTATGACGTGGCATTGACACTGATCGGGGTCACGATCGCGCTGATCAATCTGGCCGCTTTGCATCGAGTCTCCCGCAAGCGGATCGATGACAACCGGCGCCTCCTCCAGGAAACCGGCAAGCTGGTGGGAATCTCGATGTCGGGGCTGCAGATCATCGAGACCGTGAAATCCACGGGCTCCGAGACTGACTACTTTGCACGCTGGGCGGGTTACCAGGCCAAGGTGGTGAATGCGGAGCAAGACCTGGGAGCGTCTTCTCAGTTGCTCTCCGCGGTTCCTCCTTTTCTTACCGCAATCAACGCGGTCGCCATCCTCGGCATAGGCGGGATGCGGGTGATCGACGGTTTCCTGACGATGGGCATGTTGGTTGCGTTTCAGGGATTGATGGCAAGTTTCGTCGAGCCGGTGAACCGGATGGTCGATCTGGGGAGCAAATTACAGCAGGCCCAGGGCGATCTGGGGCGGCTGGATGACGTCCTGAACTATCCGGTCGACCCCCAGGTCAGTTCGGGACTGCAGGCGGTTGATCAGGAAAAATCCGAAGAGCGGCTTGAAGGCTACCTAGAACTGCGCAACGTTACTTTTGGTTACAGCCGTCTCGAGCCTCCACTGCTCAAGGAATTCAATCTGAAGTTGAGTCCCGGTCAGCGTGTGGCGCTGGTAGGAGGCTCCGGAAGCGGAAAGTCCACGGTGGCCAAGATCGTTGCCGGGTTGTATGAACCGTGGTCGGGAGAAGTGCTGTTCGACAACAAGCCCCGCCGCGGGCTTCCGCGAAACGTGCTGAACAACTCAATTGCCCTGGTTGACCAGGACATCTTCATGTTTGAAGGAAGCATCCGCGAAAACCTGACGCTATGGGACAGCACGATGGAAGAGGCCGCGGTCATTCAGGCGGCCAAGGACGCGGCCATTCACGACGACATAAACAGCCGAAGCGGAGGCTACGATTCCTTCCTGGAAGAAAGCGGTCGCAACTTCAGTGGTGGCCAGCGCCAGCGTATGGAGATCGCCCGGGCGCTGGCCATCGATCCTCGAATTCTGGTGCTGGATGAAGCCACGAGCGCGCTGGACTCGCGGGTGGAAAAGAATATCGACGACCAGTTACGGCGCCGCGGTTGCACCTGCCTGCTGGTGGCGCATCGCCTGAGCACGATTCGAGACTGCGACGAAATCATTGTGCTCGAGACGGGCAACGTGGTGCAGCGGGGCAGCCACGAGGAAATGATCGGGGTCGAAGGCCCATACAGCGAACTGGTTCGGGCGGGCTAACATGGTTGCGTCATTCGCGTTGCAATTCGAAGAACACGGTACCCTACACGTGCCGGCGCCCAACTTGCCCTTCTCGATTCAAGACCCGGAGGGAGTCTGGATCGTGCAGGCGGGCAAGCTGGATCTCTTTCTGGTAGCGCAAACTGGCCAGCACGGCGGCGCAAGACACCACTTCATGCGCGTGGAAGAAGGCCAGGCGGTTTTCGGCTTTGCCGATGTCCCGGATTCGAATGTCGATCTGCTGGCGACCGCTTCTTCCTCAACCCGGCTCCTCTACCTTTCGCAGGCTTTCCTTAGGCAGCAGTTCTTCGAAGGAGAAGGCGGATTCGCAATCGATGTTATCGAGGACTGGATTGTCCGGCTATCCAGCGTCCTGTCTGACAACGTAGTTCCGGGCCTGTCTCAAACTTTGGAAGCTGGAGGAAGTCTGCGGGTTGGCGATGAGGCAAAAATCGTGGTTCCCCGGGAAGGCGTCGTCTGGGTGACGCATCGAAGGGGTAGTTCACGCTTCTTGGGGGACGACCAGCTGCCCATCATTGCAAGCTACAAGGCCTTCCCTCTCTCCAGAGCGGGTTGGCTGCTGGCGCAGCGGGGCAGCGTGATCCGTGCCCTCAGTACCCGCGATGCTCTGCAGGTTGATCCGGAATGGCTGGGGCTGCAAAAATTCCAAACCATTGCCCGGTCCAGCCTGATTCTGAATCGCGAACGGGCAGCCCAAAAAGAGCAGGAGCGGTTGTCGCTCAAGCAGAGCAGCGATGCGAAATTGCTCGATGGCGCTCTGGCCCAGTTGGCGGCGCCGCTGCGAAAAATGCCGGGCGCACTCGAGACGGAAGCGACCTACCACGATCCACTGTTTCTGGCAGCCCAGGCTGTGGGCAAGAGGCAAGGCATCAAGCTGAAACCCCACCCCGACATGCTGCGAGGCATCAAACTCTCCGACCCGGTCGCTGCCATAGCCAAGGCATCGGGGGCGCGCATTCGCAGAGTGGCGCTGAAAGGCGGGTGGTGGACCGAGGACAACGGACCTCTGCTCGGCTTTCGTGAAAGCGACAAAGCTCCCTTGGCGCTGTTGCCGCGCAGGGCGCGCTCTTACGAAGCCTATGATCCGGCCGGGCGCGCCGCCGTACCTGTGGACGCAGAGTTTGCCTTCACTTTAAATCCGTTCGGGTACGTTTTCTACCGGCCATTTCCGGCCAAGAAGTTATCCATCGCCGACCTGCTGGGATTCGGCGTCCGCGATTGCAAGCGCGAAGTCCTGATGATTGTGCTGATGGGACTGGCTGCCGGACTCATGGGGATCGTGACTCCCTACGCGACGGGAATTGTTTTCGACAAGCTCATTCCCGGTGCGGAAAGAGGCATGCTGGTGCAGATGTCGGTTTTCCTGTTCATCATCAGCGTGGCTACCGCGCTGTTCACGATGAGTCGCGGTTTTGCCATGCTCCGACTCGAAGGCAAGATGGACGCGGTGCTGCAGGCCGCCGTCTGGGACCGCTTGCTGAGCCTGCCCGTACCTTTCTTTCGTAGCTACAGTTCCGGTGACCTGGCCCTGCGGAGCCTGGGTATCGCACAAATCCGGCAGACTCTGACTGGGTCAACTCTCAACGCCATTCTGTCTGGCACTTTTTCCATTTTCAGTTTCGCGTTGCTCTTTTACTACAGCTGGCGGCTGGCTTGCGCCACCACCTTGCTTGTAGCGATTGCTCTACTGGTGTCAAGCGGATGCGGATACGCGCAAGTGCACTACCAGAGGCAGATCTTCCATCTGCGCGGGCACATTTCCGGGATGCTGCTGCAGTTCATCGGGGGCATCGCCAAGTTCCGGGTATCTGGTACCGAGGGCCGGGCATTCTCCTCCTGGGCTCGTGATTTCGCGGCGCAGAAACAGATCTCGCTGAAAGTGCGCACGGTTTCGAACTGGCTGGCTGTGTTCAACTCGGTTTTCCCCGTGATCTGCTTTATGGGGATCTTCTACTACAACGCTTACCTCATCTCTCATCGGCAACAGACGCCACTTTCCACCGGCGACTTTCTTGCCTTTCTGGCTGCTTTCACCCAGTTCCTGATGACCGCCTTGATGTTGAGTTCGTCCCTGGTGTCGGTGCTGAGTATTGTTCCCCTCTACGAGCGGGCCCTGCCCATCTTTCACACCTTGCCAGAGACCTCGGGAGCCCAGACAAATCCCGGAAAGCTCAGCGGCATGATTGAGATCAGCCATGTGACTTTCCGCTACAAGCCAGACACACCCCTGATCCTGCGCGATGTCTCGGCGACGATCCTGCCCGGACAGTTCGTCGCTTTTGTCGGTGCTTCAGGAAGTGGTAAGTCAACATTGTTCCGCTTATTGCTGGGTTTCGAAACTCCCGAGTCGGGCGCGCTCTACTACGACGGCCAGGACCTGAGCCGGCTTGACATTCAAACCGTGCGGCGCCAGATGGGCGTGGTGTTGCAATCAAGCGGACTGATCAGCGGTGACATCTTTACCAATATCGTAGGCTCGGCTCCGCTCACCGTGGAAGATGCGTGGGAAGCGGCTCGAATGGCCGGCTTGGAAGACGATATCAACCGAATGCCCATGGGAATGCACACCGTGATCGGTGAAGGCGGAGGCGGTATTTCCGGTGGCCAGCGGCAACGCCTGATGATTGCGCGCGCCATCGTCGGGCGACCTCGCATCCTGCTGTTCGACGAAGCGACAAGCGCCCTGGACAATCACACGCAAGCCGTCGTGAGCCGCAGCCTGGAGAGCTTACAGGCGACCAGGATTGTGATTGCTCACCGTCTCAGTACCGTCCTTAACGCTGACCGCATCGTCGTGCTCGACAGGGGTGCGGTGGCGCAAAGCGGAACCTACAGCGAACTGTTGAAAGTGCCGGGCCTGTTTCAGGAGTTGGCCAAGCGTCAACTCGCGTGAGTGGACTCGATGACTGAAGGACTCGCAAACCGGGAACATGCGCTGTCACGCTTGGGCGCGGAACCCCACCAGATCGAGGAATTGCTACGCTACAACGAGAATCACTTCCGCGTTGATGCCGGCGACATTCTTCGCTGGCCGCTGCCCGACGAACCGTTTGTCGCAGCCTGGAGACAATACGCCCAGGAAGTAGAAGACGCCGGTAGCATCATCACTCTGAGGCGACATCTGGTGCAATTCAACTTTCCCATTGAGGAAGGAATCAGCAAAAGCGCTGCCTATATTGCCGCGACCCGGAACGGTTCGGCTTTGCCGGACGATGGAAGCGCCGGCGGTCTGCGCTTTGCGAAACCAGAAGGTTGCCGGGTCTTTCTCCATGAAACGCTGGCGGGCCATATTCCGGTGCTGGTTGCCGAGGTCCGACAGGATTTTGTCTCCTTGGTGCGAGCTCTGACAGGCCGCAATGAGCCCATCCAGGTTCCCGACTCCAAGGGCGCTGCGATGATCTCCGGTTACAACAACTGGAGCCGGATCCGTCAGTTGCGCCAAAGCTTCGAATCGCGCAGAAACAAGGAACATGACTGGGCGCGGGAGTTCGAGATCATAAAAGCCCGGCCACAGCTTTATCAGGATCGCTTCATCCTGCTCAGCAGCGGCGCTTACAGCGGAGTGCAGGCTGCGGATATGGGCATGGAAGACCAGGAGTGGAAGCGTCTGTCGCTGATCGTCCGGCTCGAACACGAGTCGACGCATTACGTAACGCGACGTTGCTTCCAGTCGATGCGCAACAACTTGTTGGACGAGCTAATCGCCGATTTCTACGGCATTCATGCGGCCAGCGGACGATTCCGCGCCGACTGGTTCTTACGCTTCTTGGGACTCGAAGCCCACCCCAGCTATCGCCCGGGAGGCAGGTTGCAGAATTATCGAGGCGAACCACGATTATCCGACGGCGCATTCCGGATTTTGCAAGAGTTGATAGTGCGCGCGGTTTACAACCTGGAGGCATTTGACCGAAGCCAAGAGCCTGACCTGAAAGATTCGAAGACAAAGGCCGCGATGTTGCACACCCTGGCTTCGCTCACCGTCGAAGAGATGGCTGGGGAAGCGGGCGAACGAATTTTGACAACCACCTTTGCCGCGGCTCGCGAGCCGGGTTCCCGAGCGTTGCAAGTACCGGCATGAAACAAAGGAGGGATGTGATCTATGAGGAAAGCGCTGCATTTACTGGGGATTTTGAACGATGTCGACGTGGAATGGATCGCCGGCAACGGCACCCGGCGCTATGTTCCGTCTGGCACCACGCTGATTCGAGAAAAGACGCCCATCGATTCGATGTACATCCTGCTCGAAGGACAATTGTCGGTTTACACAGAAGCCTTGAGGGGGCTGCAACTGGCCGTGCTTCTCCCGGGTGAGATCGTCGGGGAAATCTCATTTGTCGATTCGCGCCTGCCGACAGCGTCGGTGATGGCTGTCGCCGATTCCGAGTTACTCGCGCTTTCTCGCAATGTTCTGTTGCTCAAACTGGAAAAGGATACGGCGTTCGCGGCCCGTTTCTATCGCGCCATTGCAGCGTTCCTGGCCGATCGCATAAGAACCACCGTGGGAAAGTTCGGGTATGGCCCGGCGCAACAAGATAACGCGGAGAGCCTCGACGAAGTGGAAGATGTTTCGATGGATGAGATTTCTATGGCCGCTATTCGTTTCGACAAAATGCTTAAAGCTTTGCGGACCGATTACCGGCCAAAAGCGATCGCTTGAATCGCCGTTTAATGCTGTTGCTCCAGTCAGACGAAGCCTGCCCAACGGGCTTCAGGAGGTTTATCAGCACATGAAGATTACGCTGCTTCATCCGCCCCTGGACGATCCCACCATGCCCTACCATTCCATCGCGCACCTGTGCGGGCATCTTCGTCACAACGGATTCCAGGACGTCTCCATGAGAGATGTCAACATTGAATTCGTGAGCTACTGCCTCGAAGAAGAAAATGTCCGCGCTTTCCACGCCGAAGCAGAACGGCGTTTGCGCGGTTTTAACCGGACGGCGGAGCTTAACCTGCTGCAGCAGCTCGAATTCTTGGAGATTTGGGCGAGTGAACCGAGCCAGGCGGAAGAGTTGCGGCGTGCCGTCCAACGTCTGCGGTCCAGTGATGGCTTTCTGGATTACCCGCGATACGTGGCCAGCGTTCGCTTGTTAAATCGATACCTCGGATTTCTGGGTGCGCTGTGCTATCCGGCCGGATTCCGCAATTTCAAACATGTGGCTCGAGTCAACTACTGCATAGAAAACCTGCAGGATTTCTTCAACCCGCATCTTGCCGAGAAGGCATGCAGTTGTTTTGCTCGTTTTTTTGAGGAGCGGCTGGTCCGCGACCCGGACTTCGCCAGCAGCGACTGTTTCGGCATCAGCGCCATCTACGACCATCAACTCGTGCATTCTTTGTGGCTGGCACGGGCTCTGAAACGGCAGTGGCCGGAGAAACTTGTCCTCTTTGGCGGCACGGCCATCAGCCAGTATTACAAGTACATGGTCGACAAATCGCAGATGGGCCGATTTTTCGACGCATGCGACGCGATCGTCGTGGGGGAGGGAGAGACAGCGCTGTGTGAAATTGCAGCCGGCGGCAAGGAGATAGCCGGCGGTGCAAGCATCCCCAATACCATTACTTATGATCGCGCTCGCAACCGCGTATCCCTGCCGGCGCGCATCCACTACGAAGACCTGACCCAAATGGGTGCGCCTGTATACGAGTTTCAGTGGCCTCTTTATCTTTCGCCGGAGAGAGGAATCAGTTACGCCCCCACCCGGGGATGCTATTGGAACCGGTGCACATTTTGCGACTACGGTTTGAACAGCGACAAGCCCACATCTCCCTGGCGGGAGAGGAAGATCGAGCAGGTGATTGCAGACCTGCAGTCAGCGATCGATAAACAGAAAGTTAGCTACGTTTATCTTGCTGTCGATGTGATGGCGCCGGGTTACCTGGAGAGACTGTCGGATGCGATCATCGACGCAGAACTGAATATCCACTGGTCGGCGGAAGTGAGGATGGAGAAAATATTCTCACTTGATCGCTGCCGGAAGCTTGCCAAGTCCGGGTGCGTCTGTATCTCGTTTGGAATGGAATCGGGCAACCAGCGCGTTCTGGATCTTATCGACAAGGGAACCAAGGTGACTTACATGGCGGAGACCATGAGGAACTTCTCGGCGGCGGACATCGCTGTCCAGCTCATGACCTTCTCCGGCTTTCCCACCGAAACCGCTGTAGAGAAGAAGGCTACCCTTGATTTCATCGATACCAATCGCGAATATTGGTCGGCCGGCGGAATGGGCGAGTTCTTGCTCACCGGCACCGCAATTGTGGCGCGCAAACCGGAGTTGTTCGGAATCAAGATCCTCGAGACCAAGAATATGGATGTAGCTCGCCGCGTGAATTATTGTGTTGGCGACAGCGCCAAACCTCCGGTAATGGCCACTGAGGACTATGACGCGTCCTTCGATGGTGATGGAGGCATCTTCCCGACCACGCTGGGCCGTCCTTGGGCGGGGGGCACCGACACGCTACATTCCATGATTTACTACTCGGCTTGCGGGAAGTCATTCTTCAAGGATCATCCACTCGACACGTCCGTTGTCGGGATCGATGGCGAGAAACCCGACGTTCTGGATTGCACGCTGCGGCTGGCGGGACGGGTTACGAAGTCGGGTTTCGATATCGGCCAGATTTTGCGCAACCGAAGGAAACAGCGCGGCCAAATCAAGCGGCTTATGGAACAGGGTATCGAACGAACCTACTCCGATCTTTGTCAATGGCAATCCACAATTCAACCCGTGACCAACAGCAAGGCGGAGGATGATTACTGGATCGCAACCGGAGACAAGTGCATGAAGATCGACAGCCCGATGTGCGAAATTCTGGTGACGGCCGCCGCTGCGGGCCAAACGATTCGTGAAGTCATGGCAAGTCTTAAAAAGGACGATCAGCGGCGGCTGGTGGTGTGTCTGAAGCAATTGGAAGCGAGTGGCCTGGTGGTTTGCTTTCACCGGGATCATGCGGTGCGCCCAAACTACGATGGAGCCGGTTACAAGTCCCGGCCAAGTGAGGCGGCCGTGCTGTCGTCTGCCCAACCGCCCGCCTTCGCGAGATCGGCCTTATGACGTCGGAGGAAATGAGGAGGTTAAAACATGATTTGCTGACCCCGGTCAATCACATCATCGGATACAGCGAACTAATGATAGAAACCGCGATGGACCGGGGCCAGAGCGGGTTGGCGGATGAGATTCAAGAAATCCGGAAGGGAGGGCAACGGATGCCAAGGCTGCTCGGTGAAATGCTGTCCGCGCTTCAGGATCAGACGGCCGCCGGTCAAAGCGATGCTGTGCGTTGCGACCTGCGTTCTGTCCTTGAGCAGATCATGGATTTCTCGCTCTCCCCCCAGAATGCAGAGGAATTGGATCTCTATGCTCAGGATCTGGGCAAAATTCGACGGGCTGCGAAAGAGCTGCTGAATTTTTTGGATAAACCGCAAGAGCTTTTTGCCGTCGCGACACGAAGCGAGCAAAGTTAAGGATGGAAAACTGATGAAGCAAGAGGATATCGCCCGACCAAAGGCCGAGAGCACGATTGACAGCCGCTGCAGGCTTTCGAGGAACGAATTTGTTCGCGAATACCTGTATCCGCGGCGGCCGGTCATTCTTGCAGACGCGACCTCAGGATGGAGCGCCAACACCCGCTGGACGCCCGGCTTTTTTCGGGAGAACTTCGGCAGCCGCAAAGTTCCCGTCGCACGGGGTAAAAAGTTTTACAAAATTTCTATCGATGATTTTTTCGAATATGCGAAGAGAAGCTGCGGGCTGCGCGAAACAGGCGAGGGGGAAGAGGAACCGTTTTACATCCGCAACGTGACGGTCAGCCAGGCTTTTCCCGAGCTGCTCGAGGATTTTAAGATCGCTCAGTATTTTCGTCCCGATTGGTTACAAGCCTGGCCTTTGCGCAGCCTGTTTCCTCCGGCGAAGACCGCCTACGCTGAGCTTTTCATCGCTCCGCCTGGGGCAAAAGTGCCGTTGATCCATCGCGATACGTATATGACCCACTCGTGGATGAGCCAGATCTTCGGCCGGAAAAAGTTCTGGATGGTGTCGCCCGAGGAATCGAATTTTATGTACCAGGACCAAGGGGATCCCGATCATTCTCTGGTGAACAGCATTGAGCAACCGGACTTGGAACGGTTTCCCTTGTTCGCGCGCGCCCGCGTGCGCTCATGCATGCTGGAACCCGGGAACACACTTTTCATTCCCGCCGGGTGGTGGCACATCGCGGAATCGCTAAGCGTATCGATTTCCCTGTCGGGAAATTTCGTGAATCATTCGAACTTTCGGGATTTTCGCGCGACCGCTGTGTTGCCCCGTTTCCGCGGCGACGGGCGGATCAGAAGATTGGCGAACCAGGGCATACTCCAGTGCCACGGCATCGCTTGCAACTTGCACGGGTCCGTGAGGCGGCCGGTGGTAGTTCCGCCGGGCACTTTACATGAAGCGAGGGAGGGGGCTTATGAGTACAGCGATTAGTTTTGATCCGTGCGCGTCGAGTTTGACAGGAATCGAGCGCCGCTCAGGAGTGTCTACCCAGGAATTCATGGATAAATACTTGTATCCGTGGCAGCCAGTAGTCCTGACCGATGCGGCCGCCGAGTGGCCGGCCCTGACGCGTTGGACGTTGGACTTTTTCCGGGAGCAGTTCGGCGATCGGAGCATCCGGGTACGGCGGGGCCAGAAGCACTACAAAACTACGGTCGGCGCTCACGTGAACTACATCGAGGCCTGCTCGCGAGCTGGGGCGAAGTCTTCCGAAAAACCACGGTACTATCTGCGAAACATCACGATTGGCGATGAATTTCCCGAACTGCTCAACGACTTCGACGTGCCGGCTACCTGCCTTCCCAACTGGTTGGAGCGTTGGCCGCTTAAACTCTTGTTTCCACTGGGTCCAAAATCTTCAGCGGAACTATTTATGGGGCCGCCCGGCGCATCGGTTCCGGTGATCCATCGTGACAAGAACATGACTCATTCCTGGCTCAGCCAAATACTCGGGAGAAAGCGACTTTGGCTAATTTCACCTCTTCAAACCGATCTCATGTATCAGGACCCCAGCGATCCGGACCACTCCATGGTGAACAGCCCGAATGATCCGGACCTCGAACAGTTCCCCGCCTTCGCCCGGGCGCAGGTGGCCAGTTGCGTTCTTGAACCAGGGGACACAATTTTTCTTCCGGCTGGCTGGTGGCATGCCGTCGAGTGCACAACGGCATCAATTTCCATCTCCGGAAACTTTGCCAACGGGTCGAATTTTGGAGCATTCCGAGATATGACGGTACTTCCTGCCTTCCGCGGCGGACGTGCCAAAGCCCTGCTAAACCGGACTTTGCTCGACTGCCACAGGGTGATCTGCGGGCTCGAGGACACCTTGAAGAGCCCATCCCGGCTGAGCCCTGGTGTGAAGCGGCTCGCGGCTAAGCAAGCCTCATCTGGGTCGCGCCGGTACTGGAACGGTCAAAGCCAGGGTCGACCGGACTAGCGCCAGAGAGCCACCATCACGAAAGCAAGAGCATATTCGATGACATTGCCCGCATTGTGGGCGATGATCGGAGCCAACAGGCTGCCGGACTTCTCATAGAAGTAGGTATAGAGGATCGCCAGCCCAAATGCATATGCCTGCTGTCCCGTAGCCATCCACAAGGGTCGCGTCCAAAACGAACCGAGGTGAGCCAGACAAAAAAGGACGGCAACAATCACGCCCGCGATCGATACGTCATATCGCCAGAACCTTACTCGCCCGGACAGAGTGGCTGCCAGGAAGGTAACTAACAGGCCTCGAAACAATATTTCTTCAACCGTACCGGCGAAAAGGCCTTCAAAGGAAAGCCACCCCGCGATGTTCCTGACAGAAAGCTCCAGGTCGGCAGGTGGAATGTGGTGGGCAAGGTTCGGGAGGTAATCGACCATGGTCATGGCGATTCCAGCAACTGCTCCCCAGGCGAGCGCAACTCCTGCGTAAGTTCTTGAAGAAGGAAATCGGAGCCCGAACTTTTCGAACTTGCCTTTGCCAAGAAGTGCAATACAAACCAGCGCGCCGATCAGCAAGCCGGTGTGTCCCATGTACAAGACCAACCACGGATTTTCGGCAGCCTTCTTCGGACCAATAAAATTCGTTCCCAGACTGGCCGTTGCCCCCGACAGGAGAATCGGGAAGACTGCCAAACCGACGGCCGCAAGGATGGGCCATACCTTCAGACGCAGATCGACAACTGCAAGCAGCGGCGTCGAATTGCTGGCGCTACTGTAGTTGTCCATCAGCCGAATGCTCTGAATACGAAGTGGTATGCCGACTGCTAAAGACCCCGAGTAGCTCAGTAGCTTAAGTCTGTTCGAGCGCTACTGAAATTCGCGTTTTGCAGGTACCACCGCTTATGGAATTGTAATCCTGTGCTCTTTGCCCGCGCACGATAAAGTTTTCATCGAATAAGTACGGGGTTACCATTCCGTACATGATTAATAGGTTAGGTACGTGCAACTGGAGTTGCAACCATAATAGGTTTGCGCAATAATACGCAAATTCCTTCCGACATCCTGTCTCACATATTAAGTTTGGCCTCTGTTTAATGTTTTGTCTCGATAAGCAGGTCAGCCTATGACCGACAGTTGTGAGGTCGATTCGGCAACTTCTCTAACTACTCCCAGCATTGATTCGGCTCTCGCAGAGGTGGACCGCCTCATCTCCGAGGCCTACTCCGAAGCCTACGGCCGCCATGGCGACCTAGGAATAGATCTGAATGTTTTTGGCGAGCATGTCCGGTCGATCATTAAGAAGCTGCAGGGAGAACCCATCAACGCCGCCGCCGCTGAGTCCCTGTTGCGGCGGCTTTATATCTACGATCTTTACGTGAGCTGCGCTTGCGCTGCGGGAAGCGAGTTGGGTTGGGAAAGGTTTAGTAAACGCTATCGAAGCCTGATAGCCGCCATGGTCCGCTTCTTTGCCCACCGGGAACCCGACTGGGCAGATTTTGCCGACGGCATCATGGTTGATCTGTTTCTTCCCGACCGTTCTGGCCGCAGCCGCATCTCTTCGTATGACGGTCGCAGTACCCTGGCGACATGGTTGCGCGTGATCGTATACAACCGTGTGATCAACAATCACGAACTGTTAACTAAATCGCGCCAGGTCGTGGTCAGCCTTGGCGCAACGGACTGTAGCGCGGCCTTCGATATCGATTCGAGCCTGAAACGAGAGCGGTACCGCATAGTCTGGACGGACGCGCTGGCCAGAGCCTGTCAGCAGCTCACGCATCACCAACGCCTCCTCATGATTTGGCGCTACGAGCAACATCTCCAGTTAGGGGAGATCGCCCGCATGCTCGGGATTCACCAGTCGAATGTCACTCGCCAACTGGAGCGCATCCAGGCGCACTTGCGAAATGACGTTATCTCCCTGCTATCGCTGAAGCACGGCCTGAGCAAGTCGGCAATTCAGGAATGCCTGGACGATATGGTGGAGAATCCCGATCACTCGATTTCCATAATCAGCCTCCTCAAGAAGGATTCGGCGGCAAAACCGATGCTAGCGCGGGCTGTCGCTTGAGAACCTTGGGTTCAATATGAGCGACGCCATTTGATGAGGTTGGTTATTCCAGCGAATTCCGTTCCATGGGCTGAAGTTGAGTCCCGGCGGTGCACGCAGCTGTTTTCGTGTGATGCCCAACGAAGCCGCTTCATCCCGATGTCCTACGGAAGAGACCTTGGCAGCCTTCTCCGATGGTGGCCTTACAGAGTCGGAGGGAGAGATGCTCGTGGCTCATATCACTTCCTGTATCCGCTGCCAATTGGCGGTTGCAGCACTCGAGAGAAGCCGGTTGGCGGTTACGAATTCGAACGGCAAGAAAGAATCGTTAAAGGACGCGGGCGAGGCGAGTCCGGATGCCCCCGCATCTGATGTCAAACCAAAGAATGGCTGCCCGTGAAGCCAGCCCGTTCCACGCAGTAGCGTCGGCGAACGAATGATATTTCCGGCGCCCGATTTTTAAGTTGTCAACTTAAGGAGGTAGAAAATGAATCAACAAGCTGAATGCAACAACCTTGAACTCATCAACAGCTGTCCGGTGCCCGACGTAAGAATAAGGAAAGTTCGGGACAGCCTCAAGAAGATGTTGGAAGACGAATTAGCCAAGGCAGAGCCGACGCTGGGGCATGGACTCGCTCCGCTGGAGAAGTCTGTCGGTAATATTCACAACTCGATTCTTCCCTGGGGTTGGTCGTAGGGAGAGGAATCCATCCTGTAGGTGTTGAACCAACCCTCAACGATCGCCAGTCTTGGGTGGCGGCGTGGTGCGCTCGCGGAAGATTTGCGGCGACAGTGATGGATTGTGCTCCGAGGTAATCGTCGTGGACGGGGCGTATGGATACGTGTGTCACGCAGGTGATCTTGAAGGTGGCATCCCGGTGCAATCTGAGTTGTTCGTATTGCTATGTCTACCACAAGGCGGATTCTACCTGGAAACAACAGCCGGCTCTGATGTCGGATCAGATCTTTGCGGTAACTATCGAGAGAGTCAGGCAACATTGTCTGTTTTCTCGGCAGCGGAGCGTGTTCATCGCCTTTCACGGCGGAGAGCCGTGTTTGATCGGCGCCCGGAAGTTCGATGCCTGGTGCTCGGAGGCACGGCAGACCCTGTCCAACACCGCGGTGTCCTTCGCTATTCAAACCAATGGAACATTGATTGATTGGGAATGGATACGGGTGTTTCAGAAGCATCGCGTGAGCGTGGGAATCAGCATGGACGGACCGCGCGCAGTTCATGATTTATACCGGGTCGATCACCAGGGCCGGGGATCCTATGACCGGGTGACGGAAACGCTGCAGATGCTGCGCGAGGCAAAAGTCCGGCATGGAGTTCTATGCGTGATACCCCTCGGCGAAGATGCCCTGGCCGTGCATCGTCATTTCCTCGACTTGAATTGTAAGTCTATTACTTATCTTCTGCCTCACTTCACGCACGACACGATTTCGCCGATACGCAGTGTCTATGGTGCAACCCCTTGCGCCGACTTCCTCATCCCCATCTTCGACGACTGGTGGTTCAACAGCACGTCAGAGGTGCGCGTCGAAGACATGAGAAACATGGTACGGATCATCCTGGGCGGCGGCAGCCAGATGGAGTGCCTGGGCAATCAGCCCCCGTCGTATGTGTTTATCGAACCGGATGGTGACATTGAGGGACTGGATACCCTGCGGATTTGCGAGCAGGGCATGAGCAAAACTGGGCTGAACGTTCGACGGGCGGAGTTCCGAGCGATTCTGGAAAATAATAGTCTGCACAGGACTGCCATTTTTGAAGGCTTCCCTCTGGCGCAGGCGTGTCGAGCCTGTCCGGAAGGAACCACATGCGCTGGCGGTCATCTTCCGCACCGCTACTCACGGGCTCGCGGTTTCGACAATCCGAGCGTATGGTGCGCCGACTTGCTTAAGATTTTTTCCCATCTGCGGCAGAGGCTGGTGGTCAGCGTAGCGGAAACAGTCGCCCGTAGGCAGGCACTCGGAGGCCAGGCGCTGGTTCTCGATCCGGATTCCAGTGACGAGCAGCACACGGCGGTCTCCAATTAGGGCGCCTGAAAGGATGCTGACTTTCTTCCCGTGAGCAGGCTACCTATGAATAGTGCCTTGGCAACCTACGAACAACATGAAGCCGGCGGCGCCCAGGCTGTCGCCCAGAATTTTCGCGTGGCGCTGATATGCATGCCATTCGCTTCGGCACGGCGGCCTTCCATTCAGCTGGGTCTGGTTTCTGCGATCGCAGAGAATGCCGGCTTTCAGACTGACAACTTCTATTTCAATCTTGACTTGGCCGCGGAAATCGGTCCGGACCGCTACGAAAAACTCTGCGAATTACGCGGCCATATGACCGGGGAATGGCTGTTTGCCCCGGTTGCATTTGGCTCTTTGGTTCCGGGGACTGAAGAATATTTAGAGGCGTTCCCGGAAGAACTGGAATGGGCGGCTACTCTGGACATGAACCATGAAACACTGGCGGAATGGCGCCGGCATCTGCTGGTGCGGTTTATCGATAACTGCCTGGGTGCGGTTGACTGGAGGAGATACCGCGTAGTCGGCTTCAGTTCTACATTTCAGCAAAACGTTGCCAGCCTTGCATTGGCGCACCGTCTCAAGCAGTCGTACCCCGGCCTGACTGTCGTGTTCGGCGGCGCGAATATGGAGGGAGAGATGGGGTTGGAATTTGCGCGGGCCTTTCCCATTGTCGACCACGTCATCTCTGGCGAGGGGGAGGTGGTGTTTCCGGCCCTGCTGCAGGCAATTCGCTCCAACGAAACCTTGTCGCGGCACCCCGGGCTTATCTCCCACTCGCCGCAAGGAGATCTCATAGCCACCGAGCCAGCGCCCCCTCTGAGCAACTTAGATACGCTGCCCACTCCGGATTACGCAGCCTACTTTGCTCACGCTACCGAACTCGGCCTCTTGCCGCACTACAAGTCGATCTGGGTCATCCCCTTCGAAAGCTCCCGTGGATGTTGGTGGGGCCAGAAGCACCATTGCACGTTTTGCGGCTTGAATGGCACGAGCATGGCATATCGAACGAAAACCGCGAAACGCGTCCTGGCCGAGGTTTCTGAGTTAGCGCGCCGCCATCACATCAGCTCGTTCGAAGCCGTGGACAATATCCTGAATCAGAAATATTTGCCTGAGTTTTTCCCGCAAATCGAGCGGGACAGGAACGACTATCAATTCTTCTATGAGGTCAAGGCCAATCTTACGCGCGCCCAGATCCAGACACTTTATCGAGGCGGCGTGCGCAGCCTGCAGCCTGGCATCGAGAGCATGAGTACTCACGTTCTGCAGCTCATGAGGAAAGGCTGTACCATGCTGCAGAATGTGCGCTTTCTGAAATGGTGCCTGTACTATGACATCCGCGCGAGTTGGAATTTGCTCTGTGGCTTTCCGGGAGAAACGCGGGAGGACTACGATCGCGAACTGGAGATCCTGAAATGCATACCTCATCTTGAACCTCCCAATGGGGTGGCGCGCATTTGCCTTGAGCGCTTCTCGCCTTATTATTTTGACCGGGATACTTTCCCGGTGCGAGGGGTGCGGCCAGAAGCCAGTTACGGCCATATATACCCTGCTCACGTCGACCTGGCCAAGGTCGCTTATTTTTTTGAGTATGAGATGGGTGACGTGCTGGATCTGGAAGCACACGATGCTACTCGATCGTTCGTATCGGACTGGAAGAATTCCTGGAATTCGAGCCAACGCTCTACCTTGACTTATCGGCGAATCGCGGACGGCTTATTCATTGACTATAACTGGGGCGCGGAGCGGCGAGGGACTTTCAGTTTTGCTGGACCGCTCGCAACCATCTATGAGGCCTGCGTTGAGTCAATGCAAACAGTAGACCAGGTCACTCAACAGTTGCGAAATGCGCACGAAGAGTACGATGCCTCATCGCAAGAGGTGCAGGATGCGATGGCCGAATTTTGCCAGGCAGGGTTAATGGTCAGCGAAGAGGGAAGATACCTTAGCCTGGCTATCCCTTCCAATCCCAATTGGTGAATGGCGGGCATGCCATGTACGAATTATTCGAGCCTGCAATACCTGACATTGCCAATCTCCTAACGGAAAGCGATTTTTGTGGGAGCTACCGGGACTGGGAACGGTGGCGTCGGCCCTTGGCAGGTTTTATCGAATGGGGCGAGAGCGTTTTAGACGTGGGGTGCGCCAACGGATTTTTGCTGGCGTGCCTGATGGCGTGGCACTGCAGGGGCTTCGTGCCCCACGGCTTCGACTTGAATCCTGCACGGATCAAAACTGCGCGTGCCTTGCTCATTGATTTTGCCCAGAACTTTCAGGTCCGTAATCTTTGGGATCCCATCTGGCCTGGCCCCCGCGTGGACGTTATTATCGCCCCCTGGATCGAACATGGACCGTTCATTATGAATTGCCGGCGCTACTCGCGCACACGGGTTCTGTTCACGGCCTATGACGATCAGATCGCTCGCGGAATTGACGTTTTCGAGGGCTGTGAGAGAAACGATCTGACGGTTGTGGAAAAGTATGTCTTCGGGGCTGCCCTACAGATTGCCGCAGTCGAAGGGATGGATTCCAATTCAGCTCGCGGTTCAAACAGCGGCGTGCCCCAGGAACCGTTCCTGCGGTAGCTCGTGCTCTTCAAGCCGAAGCCGATCCCACTGGTTTTAACTTCGCCAGTGCATAGCGTTAACGGCGTCTCCACTTTGTTGAAGCAGCTTGGTGACCAGGGCGGTCCAGCCAGTTTTGATGTCTCTCCCCCCGGCTCATCGCTGGTTGAGCCCGAGCAATAAGTCAGCTGCTGTTCTCCGGGTAACCCCGCCAACATTGTGAGGCTCGTCTCACCCTACAAGTTAAAAACCGAACCTCAACGAGAACTGTTGCACCCGTTCGACCGTCAGGGTCGCGCGGTATAGACCGAACGAGCCGTCGTCGGAACCGTTGTCAAGTGAAGTGTTCGTATTGGTATCGAAGCGCACAGAGTTCGTTAGGTTGAAGACCTCCCAAGCGAACTTCAAGTCCATGCGCTCCCGGACTTTCCAACTCTTCGCCAAACCCATGTCGATCCCGAAGTAACCCGGGCCGCGGAAGTTGTTGCGGCTTCCAGCTTCCCCAGGGTATGCAAAGCGCATCGGGGTCAGGGTAGCTGGAACGTCCGGCGTGATTTGTACCCCGGCCACCACGGCACTTGGATTGGGAAAGGCATACGGGGCTCCGCCGATCATGAATACGCCCGAGCTGACCGGGCCGGTTTGCACCATGTTGCTCTCGAAAAGGAAGTTCTGGGTGAAGCCTCGCGAATCGATGGCGCTAAACGGGAATCCGCTGGTCCAGCGAGTCAGGCCGGAGAGCTGCCAGCCTCCGATCATGGCGTTGAGCCAGCTTCCGGCGCCGCTGGCAAATCTTTTCCCTTTCCCGAAAGGCAATTGGTAAACCCAGTCCGCGGTGATCACATGGCGCAAATCGAAGTCCGACGGCGCGCGATTCAACCCCGGGTTCCATGGATTCGCAATGTAGCTGAGGACGGTGCTCGTGCCCTGGCCGACCGGAGTGACAGTTGACGTCGTGCCCTGGGAATTCGTGCGTTCGGCGTCCGATCCCAAATCGAGCGACTTTGAATAGGTATAGCTGAAGTCGACCTGCAAGCCGTGACTCATCGGGTGACGCAACAGAAGTTGACCCGCGTTGTAACTGCTGGTACCGAGAGAGGACCAGGCGAAAAGAGAGGAGAATTGAGGGTCCCAGTAGGGCACAGGTGGCAACCCGGCACAAACAGGTGACTCGCCTCCATTGGCAAGAGCGGTCGCAATCAATCCCAAGCGGAATGGCGCGCCGACTTCTCGTCCCGGCCGGTTCGCCCAGCTGAAACCCGAAGGACAAGCGTTGCTGCCGCCGGAGCCCGTGTAGATGTTCTGGGACGCGCTGAACCCGCCTGCCGCCGCAGTCGGGAATAGATCTTCAAAGTAAGGAATGGGAGAAATTGTGGCACCCGGATCTTCACCGTGCGCCAGCGCAAATTTCGACATCAAGGTTGCCGCGGCGTAATAGTCCATGCCGGACTTTGGATCCACAAGATCCGTACCAGCGGCTAGATCGCGTTGCTGCAGAAGGTGGCGACCGAACCGGCCCACGTAAGCAGCTTCGAACGTCCATCCCTTGCCTACCTGCCGCTGGACGGAGAAATCGGCAGCCATGGAGTAGGGAGTTTTTATCTGGCCATCGATTCCGTTCGAGTTGAAGGTAAACCCAGTCGTGTTGGGATTATCAGGAGGGAAAGCCGGGTAGGTGACTGTTGGTTGTGGAGCGCCGCCGGGCAAGGGCGGCACGATGTTTCTCCCGGTATAACGTGGGGCATCGTCCGGCGTGAAGATGTTTGACGGGGCCGCCTGCGTGCTGGTCAGGCCGAACGAGCCGAACTGGCTGAAACCGTCAATGATCCCTTGGCCAAAATGGTCATAGTACATGCCCAAGCCGGCACGAATCGAGGTTTTGGGATCGGGAGAGTAAGCGACGGCGAGGCGCGGAGCAAAATTCAGTTTGTTCATGTTCCAGTAGGGACTGCCTCCGCGGCTCTGGCCGGAAGGAGCAAAGGCGAATTCCGGTTGATTCCCCAGTCCTTGAGCAGCCGCAATGGCGCGATTTGTGAACCACTGGTGCAAGTCTATGGTGGGGGCAACCTGTTGCCCGTGCACTTCATACGGAGTCTGCAAAAGGGTATGCCGCAGACCTACCGTGACCGTCAGATTGGGCTTCATACGCCAGGAATCCTGCACGTACCACTCGAATTCGTTGGCTTTGAAATCACGAGGGATCGTCGAGCCGGTCGGCAATAGTGTAGCGGTGGTTGAGTTCGTCACTTGGTAATTGTTATGCACGTTAATGGTGCTTAACAAACCCGCAATGGAGGTGATTGCATTGTCGTAGCTGGTGGAAAAGGCTCCAGACACTGCCGGGAAACCAAACGCCTCGGGATCAAAGCTCTGGCCGGTTCCCGCAATGGCAGCCTGGCTGATGTTGGCGGCCCCAGTCGAAGCCGAGCCGAACGAGACATTATTCGACGACGTGTTGTTGTGGATCAATCGGTAGTTTGCCCCAAACTGCAGCGTGTGTTTGCCCTTGACCCAGGTAAAGTCATCGATAAGGTTGTGCACCGGGACGTCCAGGATGGTGGAATTGTTTTCGGCGGTTAGCGGGCTGATTCCCGCAAAATCCGAGAAGGAGTTGTTCCCCGCGCCCACGTTGTTCACCGCTTGCCGGATATAGCCATAGCGGAAGTTATTAATGAGGGTACTGCTGATGGTCCAAGTGTGCCCGATGGCAACTCCCTTCGCCGTGTCCACGACCGACGCACTGGGAGGACTGCCGGGAAACTCCGGTGCCGAAGAACTTCTGTCGCCCTGCAGGTTGCCGCGCACAAACAGACGCTGGCGATCGCTGAGTTGATAGTCGAGCTTCGCAATGTACGTATTGAGTCTGGCCGGGTTTGGAGCCGACCAAGTGAAGCCGCCCGTATTCAGCCCGTCTCCTCCAGGACTATTGGGTCCCGGGTAAGCGCTAAAGGTGGCCAGTGCGTTTGGGTCGTCACCGTGACCCCAAGGACAAGTAGTCGTGCAAATCGGGTCCATGGTGGCGACCTGCGCCGGGGTCAGCGTCTGAACCCCACTGGCTGGGCATCCCACGCTTCCCGAGCAGTTATAGCTAACATTTCCAGCCACGAATGAAGCAGTCGGAACGGTCAGGCTCTGTTGCTGGTTTTCCTGTGTCTTCTGGCCCTCGTAGTTTATAAAAAAGAAAATCTTGTCTTTCCTGATCGGGCCCCCGAACGTTCCCCCGAATGTGTTGCGAATTAACTGGCCGGGCTTATTCGGCAATCCTGCCCCAATCTCGGCCGCCTTGTTGAACCAGTTGTTGGCATGCCCGAAATTGGTGCGGTTGTATTCATACAGGCTGCCGTGAAGAGTATTGGTCCCGCTCTTGGTGACAAGCGTGACCTGTGCGCCCGAAGAACGGCCGCTGTCTGCGTTGGAGTTGGTTGTGCTGACCCGAAACTCTTCCACCGAATCCAGCGTCGATCGCAGCGCGCCAGTGAAGGCGTAACCCTGTCTCTGGTCGTTGTTGTCCACTCCGTCGAGCGTGATGTTGCCCTGGTCGGAACGCGCGCCATTCACCGCGCCGCTTCTGCTGTCTTCGTCGGGATTGGTCACGCGGGAGTTCAGGTACACGACGCCCGGCTGCAGGCTTAGCAAGTCCGGCACATTACGCCCTTCTATGGGAAGGGCCACAATCGTGGAATTGCTCACCGCATTGCCAATCGTCGCGTCCGTCGTATTGAGAGTCTGTGCGACATCACTAACCTCGATGGTCGCAGTGATGGACTGAACTGAGAGTGCAAAATTTATCGTCGCAGGCTGGCTGACCAGGAGTTCGGCGGCTTTCACCTGCTTGCCGAATCCTGCTTTGCTGGGTGTAATTGTGTACGTGCCGGGCGGGATTTGAAGGAATTCGTAAGCGCCGCTCTGGTCCGTGGTGTGGGCAAGGTGAAACCCAGTCGAGGGGTTCTCAAGGCTGACCTCAGCACCTGCAAGTACGGCCCCCGAGGAATCGGTCACCGTGCCACGCAATGAGGTGAGACCGGTCTGTGACCAGAGCAGAAGCGGACACGCCAACCAGCATAACAAGAACGCAAACCGTCTCCACGGCACCATGAGCGGTCTCCTAAGCAATCGCGAAGAATGCCTAAGAACCTGTTGCCATCTTGACGCACTGCGCGGCAGGCAGCAGACAAGATCTTTGGGCTAGAAGGGAGTCACAAACCCTACTATAGATTGGGAAGGTTAGAGAAACTACATCTCAACTGTCAAGCCCAAAATTGCTATGCCTTCGATCACGGAAATCTATTGAGAGTTTCTGCGTCCCCACTAAGGAACCATCGCTCTCGCAATCAGCCGCGTAACAGCTCATTCACGGCCCGGTACGCCTGATCTATCGCCGCATCGGTATAGGCTGTCGCCGCGGAGTCGGTGTTGGCAATGGTTATCCTGCCAAAGGGTTTGCGGCCGATCACGTTGGGGCGCTTGTCTTCGGGCCAGTCGGGATCGAATAGCGGGTTGTACTCGTAACCATAGCCATGCGGCCATCGATTCACGGTTATGGCCTCGATGTCGCGTGCCGGATCGAAGCCTCCGGAGCTTAGGGTACGGGCAAGTTGGTCACGGATTTTCCGCTCGAACGTCTCAAAAGTTGTGGTCAGCAGTTCGTATCTGCCGATTTTGTGCTGCTCCCGGGCAGGCAAGCCGGGCTTGCAGGGAGCCCGACTGAGATGCAATAAGATTGGCTCTTCGGGGCTCGTGGGACTTCGATACTCACCCATGTTGACTGCGGAGTTGAGGCTAACCTCGGGCCAGTAGGAACCCGGCGAAGAGACGCGCTGAATGCCTAGCTTTTGGAACGATGTCCAGTTCCGAATGCCCACGCTCGTGTAAACCAACGGCACTTTGACCAGGTAATGCAAAGCCTGCTTTTGTGCTTCGGGAAGCTCCGGGCACAAATAAGGAATCATCATGTTCCAGCATGCCAGCACGCACCCCTTGGCCCGCACCTTACACAACTGCTTGCCGCTAGCATAAAGAACCTCGACTTCCCGGGCAGCGGAAGGCGTTCCGACGTTGCGTGCGCCGACTACCGTGCTGTTCAAACGAAGTCTTAGCGAAGCATCTTCTCGATCTAGGCGGCTGTAGTCGACTTGCGCGGTGACCACATCTTCCGCCGTGTGGCCCGGCACAGCCTCGGGAATGAGCGCCCTTACAAGTAAGCGAGCAATCGAAGCGTTCCCGTCAGGAAAGTGAAAACGATACGAACCGCCGGTGGCGTAACCAGCCGCCGAATAACTCATGTGGGGTGCGGCACCGGGCTCGAGACCCATACCCTGAAATCCCGGGAAGCCGAGAGCCCAGCAGTCCAATGCAGGCTCGGCGTCAATGCCGACTCCCCATTCTCCCTCCGTCCGCCGCTGATAAAACGGAATCACCCCCGGGTCCACCTTCACCAGGTTGAGCAGGAAGTCCCGATAGCTCATCTTCGAAAGTCCTGCCTTCTTTTCTGCCGAGCTCAGACCTGGCATGTAGTCCACTTTAGCTTGCTGTATGCGCACGATGTCGCGCCGGACCTCGGGGGAGAGCGGCGTCTTGTTCATGAAGTTCGTCCAGGTGAGCGCTCTCCCCACTTGGCTTTCAGACCCTTCTTCGTCCCAGCCACGTCCAGGTGCGCCCACCACCAGCCGATCCTCCCCGAATGTCTCTTTATCAAAGAAGACAGCAGAATCGAGACCCAGAGATCGGTAGAGCTTGTGGTCTGTATATCTCGCCTCGAATTGTGGAGGATCAATGCCGAGCTTCTTCAGCAGACCATCGGCGACCGGACTGTAGGGCGTGGGGCTGTCGATGAGGAGAGTTCCACCGTTCAAGAGCTGCCGCCGGCCGCCCAGGTGAAACTCGTTTCGCTTAGCATGACCTCCGAAGTCGTCGTGGTTCTCAAGAATGAGAATGCGAGCTGTCTTTCCGGCTTTCTCACGAAAGAAATAAGCCGCGGCCAACCCGCTAATTCCTCCCCCGACAATCACCAAATCGTAGGTTTCGCCGCTCTCGACGGGCTTGCCTGCGCTCTCCCAAAAGGTGCCGTCGCGCAAGCTGTGAGCAATCTCGAACGAACCGGGATGGCTGCCGCGCAAGCCTGTCTTTGCTGGCGGATCGTATCCGGGTTCGTTCTGCGGCTCCACGGGATTGGCCACGCCGAACGCGGGAGCAGCCGGAAGCATGGCGGCTCCGATCGCCATGGCAGCGCCGTTCATGAAATCCCGGCGCGTGATCTGCCGATTCATCCCTAGATAGTGATCGTAAGAGTCGCTCACGAAATTCCCTCCGAGAGCAGCGGCCGACTACTTCGTCTGGGGCGCCGGCGAATCATCGAGCTGCACGCCCCCCCACTCCCCGTTGCGCTCAAAGCAGACATCGGATTCCTGAAAGTTCTCATCGCTTGCCACACCTTTAACGGAGCAGGTTTTGACGCGCAGTAGGTAACTCGCGACTGCGGTATCTCGGCTCGGGTATATCTGCACCTGCATATCGTGCAATTGGACAGATTGTGACTCCCCCACCACTCTTGAAAGCAGTCCAAATTTTCTCGCATTGCGGCCGATCTTCTGCTCCAGCTCCAGGATTCCTTTTCCGCCTGCGACGTCTGCGCGAAGCAGAACAGGACCAGGGTTAGAGCGATCAGAATCGACACGCCGGTGTTGCTTCGCTTGTTCATTTCTGCCGCCTTCGAGTTGCGGCTAGCTCGACAACAACTCCTGCACAGCTCGATAGCTTTGATCGATCGCCTGGTCAGTGTAGGCGGCCGCGGCGGCATCGGAGTTCGCAATGGTAATCCGCCCGAAGCGTTGTCGTGCGATATCGCACGGCCGTTTCCCCTCCGGCCAGTCCGGGTCCCACAGCGGGTTGTATTCGTAGGCATATCCATGGGGCCAGCGGTTGACCGTAATCGCCTCTATATCGCGGGCGGGATCAAAACCGCCGCTGCCCAACACGCGCACAAGTTGGTCGCGGATGTTTCGTTCAAAAGTCTCAAAGGGGGTAGCGAGCAACTCGTAATGCCCCGCACGCTGCTGCTCCCTCGCAGAAAGACCTGGTTGGCACGGAGTGCGCAGCATGTGCACCAAGATCGGCTCATCGGGAGACTCTGGCGGCTTATATTCACCGATCTTTGCGGCTTGATCCAAGTTCATCGAGGTGTGATACATCCCCGGACAGGAGACGCCCCTGAGTCCAAGCTTGTGAAATGCTGTCCAGTTGCGGAGGCCCACAACTGAGTAAACCAGCGGCACTTTCACCCCGTAATGCAGCGCGTCTTTCTGTTCTGCAGGCAGGTCCGGACAAAGATACGGAATAACCATATTCCAGCACGCCAGCACCGCTGCTTTGCCACGGACGCTGTACGCTTTTTGGTCGCGGCCATACACCACCTCGACTTGTTTAGCGGAAGCAGAGTCTCCCACATGCCGTGCCAGCACCGCGGTGCTGTTCAGGCGTATGCGGACGGCAGAATCTACATGATCCAGGCGACCGTAGTCCATACTGGCCGTCACAATATCTTCGGCCGTGTTCCCCGGAGCAGAACCGGGCACTAACGACCGCACCAACATGCGAGCGATCGACGCGTTGCCGTCGGGAAAGTGAAAGTGAAATTCCTCTTGTGGTGTTACTTCTCCCAGCGCAGTGAAGGTCAAGCCTTTTGAAGGTACGCGATCGAGATCCATGCCTTGAAACCCAGGAAAGTGGATTGCCCAGCAATCCAGCGCCGGAACCGCATCGATGCCGATCCCATACAGCCCATGAGTACGACTCTGGTAAAAAGCAATGACGTCCGGGTGAGCCTTCACCACATTGAGCAGGAAGTCCTTGTAACTCATTTTGCAGAGCCGAGATTTCTTCTGCTCCTGAGGCACCCCTTCCATGTAATCGATTTTGGCCTCTTGAATCCGGACGATGTCCTGCTGAGCCTGCGCCGACAGCGGGGTTCGTGCGAGAAATTCCGCCCATTTGCTTGACGCGCCCTGTCGACCGTAGAATCCTCCAGGCGCGTTTGTGACCAATCGCTCGGTTCCGAAGGTCTCCTTAGAAAAGAAGTAGCCAAATCCAAGACCGCTGGATGCGTGATCGTTCTCATACTTTTTTTGCAGTGCGGGAGGGTCGATGCCAAGTTCGGCTAGTAGGCCGCGCGCTTCTTTACTGTAGGGGAACGGCGATTCGATAGAGACAGTTCCCCCATTCGTCAGCAGCATCCTCCCCCCGATGTGAAACTCGTCTCTTTTGGCATGGCCGCCAAAATCATCGTGATTGTCCAGAATCAGGATGCGAACTGAAGGCCCGGCTTGCTTGCGATAGAAGTAGGCCGCCGCGAGGCCACCGATGCCGCCCCCGACCACCACCAGGTCGTATTCCTCGCCAGTCTCGACCGGCTTGCCTGCTTTTTCCCAGAAGGTTCCGTCACGCAGCGAGTGTGCGACTTCGAAAGCACCGGGATGACTTCCCCGCATTCCGTTGAGAATTGGAGGATAGTAGCCCCGGCGATCTTGTGCAGAGGCTGTGAGGGTCTGGGCCGAGAGCAGTCCTCCAATCCACGGATTGGCAAGCACGCTACCCGCGCCAACCGCCATGCCGTTCAGGAAATCCCGGCGGGTGATGCGGCGGTGCATGCCCAGCGCGCGATCGCAAGATCGACCGCCGTCTTCATTGTTGAGGTCAGCCATATTTTTCTACGCACCTTTCACTTGTTCCTGAACTGCACGATAGGCTTGGTCGATTGCCGCATTCGTATAAGCACTGGCAGCGGCGTCGGAATTCGCAATCGAGATTCGTTCAAATTGCTTCCGTCCAATGACGCAAGGTCGATCTTCCGGCGCCCAGTGCGGATCAAACAAAGAATCGTATTCGTAGGCGTAACCGTGCGCCCACCGATTTACCGTTATGGCAGCAACGTCGCGCGCAGAATCGAATCCCGCCGGCGCGAGCATGCGATTCAACTGTTCGCGGATTTTGCGTTCAAAGTCAGAAAATGGGGTGCTGATGAGTTCGAACCTGCCCATCCGGTACTGCTCTCGGCGCGGCAGCCCCGGCTTGCAGGGAGTCCGCAACATGAAGAGCACCATTGGTTCTTGCGGGTTGCGGGGAAACTGATACCCGCCCAGGCTGACAGGGAAATCGAGCATGGTGAAGCTGTGATAACTTCCCGGCGAGACGATCTGTCGTATCCCCAGTTTGTTGAATGCCGTCCAATTGCGAATGACAACGTGCGTATAAATGAACGGCTCCTTCACGCAGTAGTGCAGAGCTTGCTTCTGCTTCTCAGGCAGCTCAGGGCAAAGATATGGAACCATGCTGTTATAACAGGCGAGGATGCAGGACTTCGCTGTTGTCTTCTTCAGCTTTCCTTCTTGCACATAGGAGACCTCCACCTCTTTCGCCGACTCTGGTCGCCCGGAGTGTTGCACACGAACCGCGGTTGAGTTCAGGCGAATTCGTATCGGAGATGACGATTGATCGAGCTTGCTGTAGTCAGCAGCTGCGGTAACAACGTCCTCCATGGTGTGCCCTGGAACCGCTTCTGGGATGAGATTCCGCACGAGCAAGCGGGCGATGGACGCATTCCCGTCGGGAAAGTGGAAAATGTAGGGTTCTTCTTTTTCTTCGTCTCCGCCCAGATCCATCCCTTCAAACCCCGCATAGTGGCATGCCCCGTAGTCGTCGGGATTTCTATAACAGGCAAGAGCTGAAATCGCATCAATTCCGACTGCATACAAATCGTGGGTATAGCTCTGGAAAAATGGCAAGACCTCAGGATCAGCTCTACAAATCTCAGTCAAGAATCCCGCGTAACTGATCTTTGCCAGCCGCGCGTGCTTCTCTGTTCTCGAAAAGCCGGAAAGATAATCCTTCTTCTCGGCGTAGAGACGGGCGATCTCCCGCTGAAGCTTCGCCGGCAACGGAGTCTTTTTGAGAAACTCGGGCCAGGGAGTTGAGCCCATACCAGTTACCAGGCGATCCTCACCAAAGGTCTCCTGGTCAAAGAAGCAGGCTGTAGCGAGATGCGAGTACAGCTGCGCATCGTAGGCCTTATAAAAGGTCTTCGTTTGGACGCCCAAATCGCGGAGAACGCCTTTGGCGACTTCACTGTATTCCGAGGGACTCTCAATTGACTGGGTTCCGCCGTTACTCAACAGCAGCCGTCCGCCCACGCGGAACTCGTTGCGGCGGGCGTGGCCGCCAAAATCGTCGTTGTTATCGAGAATCAGAATGCGTGAACCCTTGCCGGCATTCTTGCGGTAGAAGTAGGCCGCGGCAAGCCCGCTGATGCCGCCCCCGACGACGACTAAGTCAAACGTTTCGGACGTGTCTGCCGGGCTTCCGGCGGTTTCCCAGAAGCCTCCATCGCGCAGTGCGTGTGCCACATCGTAGGAGCCCGGCGCGCTGCCTCTCATTCCGGTCAAAGCAGGCGGATAAAATTGGGCAGAATCGTCACCCGCTTGGAATGCAGCCTGGGTGCCGTAGGTCA
>Ga0210393_10000277_pt1 | contig 46818 bp, 47 predicted proteins | sample IncBWC27OmetaG_FD_160068 | JGI IMG/M metagenome (GOLD analysis project Ga0210393, IMG submission 160068) | Forest soil microbial communities from Barre Woods Harvard Forest LTER site, Petersham, Massachusetts, United States - Inc-BW-C-27-O ... | reverse complement strand
CAATCGATCGCAAAGCAGAAAACCGGTCTGAGGCGCGCTGAGGGCTATGTCGAGAAGATGAATCATTCTGCATAATCGATCGTCATGAAAAAGGTGCTGATGGTTTGTACCGGCAACAAGGATCGCAGTCCGACGGCGGCGATGGTGCTGGCGGAAATGTGCGCGCCGATGTGGGTAACGTCGGCGGGCACCGAGCCGTGGGCAAAGAACCAGGTCAATCTCGAGCTGGTCGAAGAAGCGGACGTGATCTGCGTGATGGAAGAGGCGCATCGGCGGCATATCCGCGATCGCTTCGGCGACGCGCATGCGGAGAAGGTCGTCGTGCTCGACGTTCCGGACAACTACGTTTGCTGGGAAGCCAAACTGATCGACTTGCTCAAGGGCAAGCTGCGCACTGCGCTCGGACTCAAGCGAACCGTGTAGATGGCGGGCGCCTTTCGACTATAAACCGTATTCGTCGAGCAGCGCTTGACGCAGGCGCGTGAAATGAACGAGACCGGCCTGGTACTGAAGCATCTTCTGGATCGACAGACTTCCCAGGTTGAGGCCGTAGCGGCGCGCGGTGGCGGCGACGGCTTTCGCGGCGGGCGAAGATTCGATATGCTGCTCCGCGCTCGCGCTGGCTTTTCGACGGGACCCGACCTCGAACAATTGCGCGGCCATGTTGCGCGGATACATTCCGAGGCTCACGAGGATGTCGGCGGACAGCTCGCGCGGATCGACGAGATGCGCCTCGTATCCGGTTTGGCGGGAGAGCTGGACCGACTCGTCGCGATTGGAAAATAGTTTCGCGGTAACGTGATGCCCGACTTCGTGCAGGAAGGCGGTGGCAATGGCAGCAGGGTGATGGGCGCCGTTAAGGCAGATCAGCGGACGGCTATCCAGACCTGAATCGCCGCCGAGGTAGAAGCCCAGGACCGCGAGGCCCGAGGGCCAAGGCATCTTGGCGATTCGAAGATCGGCGCCGAGGGCGGACGCCCGTTCGGCGAATTCTCGCATCGAACCGATGCGGGCGGCGCCGTCGTTCAGGTGCGGCCACGCCTTGCGCTTGGCGACGCTGACAACTTCGCGCACTTCGGCGCGGCTGAGACAGGCACGAAGCGCCTGTCCGTATTCACGGTTCCAAAGACGCGTGATTTCGTCGGGAGTGGTGGTTAGTGTCGGCACGCGATCATTTGAAGCGCTTTCAGCACTTTTGATGATATCAGCGGTTAATCCGCCGATGCGTGAGACACGTTTCTTCAGGCCCATAAATCAATTCGCCCCAGTGGCAAATTATAACCAAAAGTACGCATTTAATGCTAGATAGGCAACAAGCCCGTTCTTTTAGCCATTCTTGAGTACATTTCGCTTTGCGTTTTGGATCTCATCCCGTGTAATAAGCGGCTGTGTACTAATTTCAATACTACAAATTGGCGCATTTCTAAACTGAGTGTTCAGATTTTGACGACCAATGGCCCAACCGCGCGCCTCACTCGCGCGCAACTTGCCCGACCGCGTGCTCCGCGCTCGCCTCCACCCTGCGGCTGAGAGTCTCAGAAGCCGCATCTCCAGATCAAGCAACAATCGCGACGAATTCACACTGTAAGAGAAAGGAAGGAGATACCAATGGAACTGCGTTTGCTCTCAACCGAACCCGAACGAAGGATTTTCGCCGCGCGTACCGAGCAGATTCGTGCGAAGCATGGAGTCGGCTTCAAAGAACGCCCGCGGTCGCGCCTGGCAAAAATCCACCTGACCTTCGGCAATCTGTACGCGCTGTTTGAAAACGACGGCGACCCGGCCGAAAAAATGATCGCCGGTCTAGTCATGCACGATCTCGAGATGTTCCCGCAGACGTGCCCCAAGCCGGACCTCTCGCATCTGCCGCCGCGATCGGTGATCGAGGTAAGCGAGCTGTGGTCGCGCGCAATTGGAGCCGGTGCGCTGGCGCGTGCCGGCGCGGCCATCATGGCGGGGCTGCTCGACGCGCGCGCAATCCTCGCGTACCTGGGCGTGAAGCCGTTTGACGGAACTCCGTTTTACCGTGCGACGGGCTTCGTAGATGCGGGCGAGCCGGTCGAATATCCATATCTCGAAACGCTGAAGGGCGAGGCGATTTGGGCACAGCCGATGATCCTGGGCGGCGAGTCGCTGGCCAAGCTGACCCGCGTGTTCTCGCAACTGATCATCGAGACCAACGACGATCACAGCATCCTGCGCTTCAGAAATTTCCTGAAAGGCAGATCGGCTGGCGGCCGTCCGGTGTTCGTCGACGGCGACGCGCCGAGGGCGGAAACGCCAATGCTGCACGAAGAAAACGCGGCAGCGGCGTAATGATGACGAATGCGTTCGGGGAGTCGAATTGGATCGGTACCAGTCGCTCGAGGGGAACAATGAATTACGGATTAGAAACAGGGTCGTCCGCAGAGCCGGGTCGCTTTGGCGACGTCGGCAACAACATACCGGTTAAACTTACGAAGGAAGAACTCAAGGAGCTGTCGTCGGTCAATTCGATGCTCGCGTGCCTGCATGTGGCCCTCGAGTGGGGATTGGTCGCAGCGACGATTTACCTTTGCCAGCGGTTCTGGCATCCGATGCTGTACGTGTTCGCGGTCGCGTTCATCGGTTCGCGGCAGCACGCGCTGGTGGTGCTGATGCACGACGGCGTTCATTATCGGCTGCTGCGCAATAGGCGGCTGAATGACTGGATGTCGGAAGTAATCCTGGCGTGGCCGCATCTCGTGACTGCGCGGCAGTATCGCAAGAATCATTTTGCTCATCATAAGTACCTGAACACGCAGCAGGATCCCGACCTGATTCGCAGGAAAAGCGATCCCGCGTGGGTATTTCCGCAGGCTGTGCCCGAGCTGGCAAGAACGCTGTTTCGCGACGTAACCGGGTTGAACGCGCCTGCCATGCTGAAGCTGGCCTCGTCGGTGGCGGCAGCGGACGAGGTACCGACAGCGTTTCTCGTCGCGCGCTACGGATTCTACGCCGCCGTACTCGGCATCGTCGCATACCTCGGTGCGCTGGAAGCGTTCGCGCTTTACTGGATCGTCCCGATGTTCACCTGGCTGGTGCTAATCATGCGCATCCGCAGCATCGCCGAACATCACGCGATCGACGAACCGCAGACGGCATACCCGCGGACCCGGACCACGCATGCAAATCTGCTCGAGCGGATTCTGATTGCGCCGAAGAACGTCAACTATCACATCGAGCACCATTTCTTTCCGAGCGTGCCCTTCTATCGGCTACCCGAGCTGCATGCGCTGTTGATGTCGAAGCCGGGGTACCGCGAAGGCGCTCACATGACACAGACGTATTGGGGTGTGCTCGAGGAATCGGTGGGCCGCACGCCGTCGCGCCGCGATGCGGCTCGCGATCAAGTCGGCACCCAGCTCGAGCGCATCGCGCGCGTAGCGGAGGCAACAGGATGATGCGTTGATACAGACTAGAAGATAGCATTTCCTACAAATGTGTTTGCAAACTGCTGGCGCAGACTTGTACAGTTGCGCCGGGTGAGCGACCGACCGAGGACGGCCACGACTGGGGGGACTGGTTCTGGCGGCGGATTTTGACCCGGTTTGAATGGCTGCAATTCCGATAACCTACAACCTTCGAAGCTTGATGGTCCGGCGCACGACCTCGCTGATGACCGCGATGGGTATCGCGCTGGTCGTGATGGTGGTCGTCATCCTGCTGAGCGTCGTCAGCGGCCTGCGGCAAAGCCTGGAGCTGGCGGGCGAGCCCGGGCACTGGATCATTCTCAGCCGCGGCACGGTGTCCGAGGGCGAGAGCTACATCTCGCGTGAGCAGGCGGACATACTGCGGAGCCGGCCGGAGATCGCGACCGACCCGTCGGGCGCAGTGCTTTTTTCTCCCGAGATGGTGGTGCCGTTCAACGCCGCGGTGAAGCGGCCGGCGAATCAATTCAAGCCGGCGTCGCTGCGCGGCGTGTCGCCGATCGCATACAAGATGCGCGGCGGGCTCACGCTGGTGGCGGGGCGTTGGCCCGAACAGGGCCGCGATGAGATGGCAATTGGGCAAAAGCAGGCTGCGCGATTCCCCGAACTGAGCGTCGGCACGACCTTCAAGTATGGAAGACGCACCTGGACGATAGTCGGAATCTTCGCCGATCGTGGCAGCGCACTCGAATCGGAATTCTGGACGGACATCGACGTGCTGCAGCAGGACGCGCGCTTCGAGCACGGCTATTCGTCATTTCACGTCGTGCTGAGGCCGGGCACCGAGGACACCTTTCGCAACGCGCTCGTCGAAGATGCGCGGCTGACCGTCGACGCGCTCAGCGAGCGCGAGTTCTTCGCCGAGCAAGCCAAGGTCGCCGACCGGCTGCGCGAGATGGTGCTGATCGTCGGACTGATCGTGGGAACCGGCGCGGCGTTCGGCGGCATGAACACGATGTATGCCGCGGTCGCGCGGCGCACGCGCGAAGTGGGAGTGCTGCGTACGCTCGGCTTCAGCCGCGTGTCGGTGCTGACCTGCTTCCTGGTCGAGAGTGTGATTCTCGCGCTGGTGGGTGGCGTCATCGGCGTGCTGCTGGCGATTTTCTTAAGCTTGGCGGCTGGCCTGAATGACCGGTTGATGAGCGTCGGCACCGTGGTTTTTTCGTCGGCCTTTACGATCAGCGCACTGTCGGGCGGAATCCTCACGGCGCTGCTGATTGGAGTTGCCGGCGGGTTGATGCCGGCATGGCGCGCGGCTCATCTGCCGATCGTCGAGTCGCTGCGCGAGGCGTGACGCAATGCAATCGCTCAATCTCATCTTCCGCTATGTGGTCCGGCAGCCCCGCCGCGTGATTTTGACGACGCTCACGTTCGCGGTCGCAACTTTCATCTTCACGGTGCTCGCCGCGATTCCCGGCTCGATCGACATGATTCTCAAAAAAACTTCGGAGACGCTGCGCCTGTATTCCTACAATGCCGACGGCCGCTACCTCGGCGTGCCGGCGCGCGATTGCCGGACGATCGAGAGCATCCCAGGGGTAGTCGCCTGCATGCCGATGGTCGTGATGCGCGCCACATATCAGAACGCGTCGGAAGTCGTGCAGGCGTTCGCGCTGGATGCGGACAAAGTCGCTCAGCTATTTCCCGACTACAATCTCTCGCCGGAGGTGCTCGCGCAGTTCTCAAACAACCGCGACGCCGCGGTCGCCGGACGGCTGCTCATGCGTAAGCATGGCTGGAAAGTTGGCGACGTCGTCACGCTGCGCGGCGATTCGAACCGCCTCGACATCAAGTTCCAGATGGTCGGCGAGATTCCGGCCGACAACTATCCGAATTTTTTCATGTTCCGGCGCGACTACCTGGTCGAAGCGGAAAAGGCGATCGGCATCTCTGAAGAAAAACATCCCGCCGGATTTTTGGTGACCCGCGTCGACACGGCCAGCCATATTCCGTCGGTCATACATCAAATCGACAGCGCCTTTCACAACTCGGACTTCGAAACCGCGACCATGACCGAGAGCGAGGCGGTCTCCGGCCTGATGTCCACGGTCGGCGACATCCGCGACATCGTCTCCGCGGTGTCCGCCGTGATTGCGCTGACGATTTTTCTGATCGCCGCCAATTCGATGTCGATGATGGTGCGCGAGCGCTTGCGCGACGTCGCCGTGTTGCGCGCGCTCGGATTTGCGCCCCCATATGTTGCGCGCCTGTTGCTCGGCGAGTGCGCGCTGATCGGCACCCTCGGCGGAGCATTGGGATGTGCGCTGGCGCTGTGGCAATTCGGCAGCGGCACGACACTGCGCTCGGTGCTGGAGAGTGCCGGCTATCTGACGGTGACGTACGGGGCCGCGCTCGAAGCGCTGGCAGCTGCGATCGCTATCAGTGTACTAAGCGCCGCCGTTCCCGTGATGAGTGCGATGCGCGTGACTCCGGCCGACGCGTTTCGAAAGACGATTTGAGGCTTTTACCTGCCGACCGCGTGACGAACCGTGTTCAGTATATAGATGAAGTCGCGCGGTGAGCGCACTTCGCCGAGCAGCGCGACGCGCGCCAGCATTTCCATCTCGTCGCTCGAGATATTGTGGATGCGCCGGATCTGATCGTCCTTGCGGAAATCTTCCCACGCCGATTTCGCGTCGTCCTCAGGCTCCGGGGAAAGCAGCGCCTGGGCGCGCGGGTTGGCGAGAAAGAAAAGTTCCCGCCGATCGAGGCCGAGCACTTCAGCCAGCCGCGTTACGATCTTGTCCGAGGGATGGCGTTTGGCCGATTCGAGATGCCCGATGTACGGAGTTGAAGTCTTGATGCGACGCGCAACTTCTTCCTGGGTCAGGTCGAGTTGTCGACGTCGATCGCGAAGTACTTGCCCGAAACTGCGTTCCTTGGTGCGTGGCATTGGATGTATGGCCCCTTGGAGAAGTCCTGTGCGGCTTGGGATGAACCGCGTTCCCAACCATTTTGGGTGATTTCGACGCTGCCAGTTTGTACCATCCTAGCGACTGAAAGGCAAATTAATTGGAGCGGTGAAGGCCGCTTCGGCCTCTTCGAGTTGGCCGCCCTTGACCAGCATCGACCACAGGTCCTTCGGGTCGCCGAATATCAGGTCGGCGCCGGCCGGAAAGACGTACCAAACGCCCTCCATCACTTCGCCGTCGAGCTGATCGCGCGACCATTGCGCCTTGCCCGAAATCACACGCAGGTCGCTGATTTGCGGATCCTTCAGCACTGCGGCGATGGCGTCGTTGCCGGTCGCGACGTACGTGTCGTCGAACACTCGGACCGCCGATCCGATCGGCGACGACGCGCGAAAAATTACCGACGTGACGTCAGGTTCAACCGGACCACCGAGGTAGATCGTCTCCTCGACGCTCTTCAATTGGCGCGCTTGCGGGAATATGTCGCGCACCCGCCGCTTGTCGGGGTTATTTATTATCAGGCCGGCGAGCAGCGGCGGTTCCGCCGACGGCACCATCAGGATTACGGCGTGCTCAAAGAACGGGTCCTGCAGATCGCGAGTGGCAACCAGCAGCGAAGGCTTGCTCAAGTCCGTGCTCTGCGCTTTTTGCGCCGTCGCTACGATCGTGACGATCACCGCCGATACGAACACGATGCTGAATGCCCGCATACTGAATCTAATACCGTCAAGCGGAACCGGCGTTCAACGGCGGGCACTGACCCGCGCTAGCGTCAAATGCTATTGCTGTGGAGGTCTATTGAGCGATGAGCACAGATCGAAAAGCGGACGTGGCGATCGTCGGCGCCGGCATCCTCGGCCTCGCGCATGCGTACTTCGCGGCAAAGCGCGGACGCTCGGTCGTGGTCTTTGAGCGCACTCCTCGCGCGCAGGGGGCGTCGGTGCGCAACTTCGGCATGATCTGGCCCATTGGCCAACGCGCCGGCATCGTCCATCAGACGGCGACGCGCAGCCGCCAAATCTGGAAAGAAATGCTCGACGCATCTGGCCTGCGTTATCGTCCGACCGGCTCGCTGCACGTCGTTTATCATCAAGATGAAGCCGACGTGGCGCGCGAGTTCGTCGAGCGCGCGCCCGGCCACGGCTACACCTGCACGTGGCTGTCGCCCGCCGACGTACTGAAGGCGAGCCAAGCGGTTAATACCGCGGGGCTTCTCGGCGGCATCTGGAGTCCGACCGAGCTCACTGTCGATCCACGCGAGATTCTCGCGAAGCTGCCCGATTTTCTCACCGAGAAGTACGGTGTTCAGTTCCGCTTCGGTTTGGCGGTGCGGTCGATTCAACTGCCGCGCATCGAAGCCGGATCGGAAATCTGGAACGCCACGCAAGCAGTTGTGTGCAGTGGCGACGATTTCGAAAGTCTCTTCCCGGAGCAATTCGCGGGCAGCGAGATCGATCGATGCAAGCTTCAAATGATGCGCACGGCGCCGCAATCAAATCGCTGGGAGCTTGGCCCGTCGCTCGCGGCAGGCCTGACCCTACGTTTCTATCCCGCATTTGAAATCTGCACAGCGACGTTGCCGAAGTATAAGGAGCGCGTCGCTCGCGAGCTTGCCGACTATGATCGCTTCGCCATTCACACGCTCGTCTCCCAGACTTCCGACGGCGCGCTAACGCTGGGCGATTCGCACGAGTACGGTCTCGCCGTCGACATCTTCAACAAAACCGAAATTGACGACCTCGTGATGCGAAACGTGCGCGAATTTCTGATTGCGCCCGATCTGTCGATCGCACAGAGATGGTACGGCGTTTACGCCAAGCATCCCGAGCAGCCATGGGTCGCAATCGACGTGGCGCCCGGAGTTCGCATCGTCACCGCGGTCGGCGGCTCCGGCATGACACTGTCGTTCGGCTTGGCCGAGCAGATGATTCGCGAGATCAATATATAATGATGCGATCCTACTCGGGGCCGCTGAAGGCCGTCATTCTCGATTGGGCCGGCACCACGGTCGATCACGGCAGCCTCGCGCCGGTCCGTGTCCTGCAAGAGGTCTTCGCCGCGCACGGTGTTCCAATTTCAGAAGCGCAGGCGCGGCGCGACATGGGCGTCCTCAAAAAAGATCACATCCGCGCGATTCTGTTTGAGCCGAGCGTGTCGTCGAAGTGGCGCGACGCTGCCAGACACGCGCCGACCGAAGCGGACGTCGAGAAGCTGTTCACCGACTTCATTCCGCTCCAGCTCGAATGCCTGCCCCGGTACTCGTCCGTGATCGACGGCGTCGCAGCCGCGGCTGCGCGCATCCGCAAACGCGGCATGAAGATCGGCAGCACCACCGGTTACACGCGCGCGATGCTCGAGCTCGTGCTACGTCCCGCCGCCGAGCAGGGCTATGCGCCCGACTGCGCGATCACTCCCGATGACGTTGGCGCGGGACGTCCGCATCCGTGGATGATCTTCGCCAACGCAATACGCCTGCAAGTCGAGCCGCTCGAGGCTATCATCAAGGTGGGAGACACGCCGGTCGATATCGAGGAAGGACTGCACGCGGGAGTGTGGACGATTGGCGTCGCTCGCACCGGCAACATGATCGGTCTGGCCGCCGAGGATTTCGCCGCGCTCGCTCCCGCCGAGCAGGCCGCGCGTCTCGAAAGTGCACGCGCCCAGCTCGCTGCTGCCGGCGCACACGAAGTAATCGACGCGGTCGCCGATAGCGAGGCTGCCCTCGACGCGATCGAAGCGCGCATCCGCCGCGGCGAGCGTCCTTAGTGTTCAACCCAAGGAGAGTTGCATCATGCCTGTGACAAGTCCCGCGACGCGCCGGATCGCGATTATCGGTTCCGGCTTTTCAGGCCTATGCCTCGGCATCCAGCTCAAACGGCTCGGCATCGATTCCTTCACCATCTTCGAAAAAGCCGATCGGCTCGGCGGCACCTGGCGCGAGAACACTTACCCGGGAGCGGCGTGCGACGTGCCGTCGTTTTCCTATTGCTTCTCGTTCGAGCAGAAGACCGATTGGTCGAGGAAATGGGCGCCGCAGGCGGAGATCCTCGAGTACATGGAGAGTTGCGCGAAAAAGTACGACCTCATGCGGCACGTTCGCTTCGGCACCGAGATAGCCGGCGCGACGTGGGACGAGGACGCCGCTGTCTGGCGAATCCGCACGGTCAAGGGCGAAGAGATAATCGCCGACGTGCTGGTGGCGGGCGTCGGACAGTTGAATCGCCCTAACCTGCCGAAGCTGCGCGGCGCCGAGAAGTTCACCGGCGTGTCGTTCCATTCGGCGCGATGGCGTCACGACGTCGATCTCGCCGGCAAGACCGTCGGTGTCGTCGGCAACGCCGCCAGTGCGATCCAGTTCGTCCCGCAAATCGCACCCAAGGCTGGCAGGGTCGTTATCTTCCAGCGCAGCGCGAACTGGATGGTGCAGAGGAACGACCTCGCGTACACCGACGAGCAAAAGCGTCGGTTCGCGCGCAACTCGGTACGCACGCGGCTGTATCGCTGGCTGATCTATTTCCAGCACGAAATAAACTGGCCAGTGTTCCGCAAGAGTGCGTTTCTCGCGCGCAAAATGGCCGAGGCCGCCGAGACTTACATGCGCACTACAGTTAAGGATCCAAAACTTCAGCAGGCATTGATTCCCGACTATCCGGTCGGCGGCAAACGCATTCTCATTTCCGATGACTACTACGCGACGCTCAATCGAGACAACGTCGAGTTGGTGACCAGCGGCATCGACCACCTCGAAGAAAACGCTGTCGTCACCGAGGATGGACGCACGATCCCGGTGGATGTGCTCATTTACGCCACCGGCTTCGAGTCCACCGCATTCCTGGCGCCGATGGCTATCCACGGACGCGGCGGCAAATTGTTGCAGGATGAATGGTCGGGCGGCGCGCGCGCCTACCTGGGAATCAGCGTGGCGGGATTTCCGAACCTGTTCCTGATGTACGGCCCGAACACCAACCTCGGGCATAACTCGATCATCTTCATGATCGAATGCCAGGCGAATTACATTCTTAGCTGTCTGCGACTCATGAACGAGCGCAGCGCTTCGACTATCGACCTGCGCCGCGACGTGATGGAAGCTTTCGACGCCGCCCAGCAAAAAGAACTGGGGCAAAGAGTCTGGGCGTCGACAGGAAAGAGTTGGTACAAGAACGAAGCCGGGCGCATCACCAACAACTGGTCGGGCAGCACCATGACCTACTGGTGGAGGACGCTGCGTGCAGATCCGAAACTGTACCAGCTACAAGCGCGTCAGATGTCCAGCCCCGCCGAGCATTCGGCGACCGGCAATGGCGGCACAACATATCGCGCCGCATAAAAGGAAGACGGACGAGGGCAAAAAAAAGAGGCACGCGTTGGATTCACCATGAGGGCATATTTTCCGAACGCGTGCCGATCGGCCCACGGGGGAGTGCGAGCCGACGGTCATTATTTAATACTTGTCCGCGCTTATTGCTACCGGCAGTATGTTACGGCTGGAACGCCCCCGCACGGTCGCGCCATTAGAAGCCTAAATCACTCAACCCTGGATGGTCGTCCGGGCGATGCCCGAGTGGCCAATGATACTTGCGCTCGGATTCGGCGATCGGAAGGTCATTGATGCACGCGAGACGTACGCGCATCAGACCGCTTTCATCGAATTCCCAATTCTCATTCCCATACGAACGAAACCAATTTCCGGAGTCATCGTGCCATTCGTGGGCAAAGCGCACGGCGATCCTGTTGTCGGTAAAGGCCCACAGTTCTTTGATTAAGCGGTAATCGAGCTCCTTTGCCCATTTGCGCGCAAGGAATGCGACGATCTCTTGCCGTCCATTCACAAACTCCGCCCGGTTTCTCCAGCGTGAGTCCGGCGTGTAGGCGAGGGACACTTTTTCCGGGTTGCGGGAATTCCAGCCGTCCTCCGCGAGACGAGCCTTCTGAATAGCGGTGTCACGAGTAAACGGCGGTACCAGGGGATGTGTCTCCACATTTTTCTCCTTCAAGTTGAGGCCGCAAATCCGCTCAACCCGGCGGCATGGATGCGTCCGGCATTTCCGCGAGCGAAGCGAGCGCACTACAAATTCCTTCACTTGTCAGATTGAATCAATTGCGCGCCTAGGGATCGACACTGACCGAAATGGGTGACCGCTGGGCGCGGCATCGACAATAGCCTGCGCTAGGTAGCTGTCTCCCACAAAATAGAGCGGAATCCACCACCAGCCAAACCATCGCCGGGATCGCTTCACGTAGAGATACGGAAGGCCTAGCAACTTGAAGTAGCGCACCTCACAAACGTCGCTCCAAGGAAGCCACCACAGACTGTATAGTTTAACGCCGTCCGCACGAACCTGCACGGTGCAGGAGTAAGGAAGAAATGCCACGAAGACCGCAGAAAGAAGGAGCAAGCCGAGCGCCAAAACGCGCGCCCGGAACTCAGCCTCTTGAACCTGAGCAAACATTTGAGGGTCTAGCGCGTCGACCACTGGTTTTGGAAGACCGCGCCACGCCAGAGACAGGGGCAACACGCACTGCGCTAGCATCAGCGCCGCGAAAGATATCTGCAAGCCGCGTGGCACCCGAAAGACAATGGTTTTGCTCGCGTTCACGTGCAACCAGACTGAGAGAATTGCTGGAGCGGGCGACCGGGGTCGAACCGGCGACGTCCAGCTTGGGAAGCTGGCATTCTACCACTGAATTACACCCGCTCTGAGGCGAGTCTAAGGGCCGAATTCGACACTGTCAATTCAGTCTTCTAGCCAGCCTCGCGACCGGTGGATTCCGCTAACACAAGCGGCGACGCGATTGACTTCGCTCCCTTCGATCCAAAAACTCTATTGGATGACTTTCCGCTTTTCCGTCCGCGCCGCGCGTGCCTTTCGACCATCGCGTCAACCGTCGCCGCGTCGAGCCGGTCTGCTGCTGCTCGGTGGATGCGTGGCGTTCGCTTCCGCCGGATGCTTCCTCCATTCCGGGGTCAAGCCCGTCGCTCCGACTCAGCAACAGATGGAGGCCTACTCCGAACAGCAGACCGCGCTGCGCAACGAAGCGAGCCATCCGACGGAAACGCCGGAGGAGCATTGCGATCAGCTCACGGCAGCCACGCCCGGGGTCGAAGAGATTCGAATCAACGGCAGTGCGATCGAGAGCCGCCGGTGGACTCTGGTCAGCGATGGCTCCTCGCCGCGATGGGCTTTCGTGAGAACCAACGCGGGACCGTCAGACGGCTGGGCGCCCAAGCCGGGCCTCGACAAGCTCAACTTCCAACCGCCTATCGAGACGTTTCTCGCGGGCGGCTCGAGCGAATTCATTGCCTACGCTCCGATCGACAGCCAGACGGTCGACGACGGCCAGAAATCCGCGGCCGCGCGAGAAGTCTTCGGTGCCCCGCAAGGACAGTTCAACTGGCGCGGGCGCGCATACAGCTACACGGTGACGCAGCAACTCCCCTGCTTCTCGCGCATGCAATGAAATTGAATGCGAGGCTGCGCGCCCCGCACCCGCGGCAGGGTGACCCTGCACCCAGTATAAAGAAACTTTTCGTAGACAAGCTTCAGATGTCATCGCGCTCAGCGCGATGACATCTTCCCGTCCTCGTGCCCTAACTTCCTGACAGGGACCAAGTCCCGCATCCGAATACCGGGTGCAGGGGTCACCCCTGCCGAGGGTGCGGGGCAAGGAGCCCCGCGTTTTAATTCAGTTCCTTGCTGCTGTAGTTCAGTATCCGCCGCGCGATGATGATCATGTTGATCTGCTGCGTGCCCTCGAAGATGTCGTTGATCTTCGCGTCGCGCATCCATTTCTCGACCAGGATTTTGCGCGAGTAGCCCAGCGGCCCGAGCAGCTCGACCGCCTTCTGTGTGATCAGCGTGACGGCGAGCCCGGCTTTCGCCTTCGCCATCGAGGCCTCGAGGCTGTTGCGCTTGCCGGTATCGAGCATCCATGCGGCGCGCCAGGTCAGCAGCCGCGCAGCCTGCAACTGAACTTCCATCTCCATGAAATCGCGCTCGACCGCGGTCAGGCGCCGCGGCGAGATGCCGTAGCGGATCGCCACCTTCTGGTCCTTGAGAAAATCACGCACGAAGTCGAGCGCCGCGCGCCCTACTCCGATCGCCATCGCCGCGACTATCGGCCGCGTCGCGTCGAAGGTCGCCATCACGTCCTTGAAGCCGCCTTCCTTGCGGACCTCGGCGCTGCCCAGCAGAGCGTCGAGCGGAATGCGGCAGTTGTCAAAGATGAGCGCCGCCGTGTCGGATGCGCGGATACCGAGCTTGTTCTCGACCCGGGCCACGGTCATGCCGGGCGTGTTGTGCTCGACGACGAAGGGTTTGATGCCGGGGCGTCCCGCACTTTTATCCACCGTCGCCCACACGACGACGAAGCCTTCGGACTTCTCGGCCGCCATCTCACCGGCGGTGCAGAAAATTTTCGTGCCGTTGATCACCCAGTGGTCGCCGTCGCGAGTTGCGGTGGTGGTAACCTGCGACGAATCGGAACCGAAGCTGGGCTCCGTGATAGCCATCGCGCCCCACTTCGGTTTGCCTTCCTTGAAGCGCTTGAGGAAGCGCTCCTTCTGCTCGGGAGTTCCCGCCGCCATGACCGCCGCGCCGCCGAGTCCCGAGTTGGGCGTCGACAGATAGAGGCCGGCGTCGCCCCAGCAAAGTTCCTCGGTGCTGAGCACGGTCATCAGGTTCGCGCGGCGCGGCGCGGACGCCGCGGCACCGTCGGCCTTCTTGCTGCGGTCGTTGCCGACCTGGATGTCGGCGGCGGCCGACGCCTGCCACATCGATTCGTAAAACTTCGTCGGCTTGGTGTGCTCGTGCTCGTCGCAGTCGCGCGAAATCGGACGCATCATGTGCTCCGAAACGGCGTGGAACATTTGTAGCCGGCTCAGAATTTGTGGTTCGAGTTCAAAATCGATCATGAGTTTATCTCCGTCGCGGCCCGTTCAGACCGTTGCGATTCCGTCGATAGCCGAAAATCCACGCGCGTCGCGCAGCCACATCTCGACCGGATGCTCGCGGATATAACCGTGGCCGCCGAGCACCTGCACGCCGTTGTCAGTGACCTTGAGCGCGCTCTGCGAAACATAATTCTTGGCGAGGTAACTTTCCTTGAGCGCGTCGCCGCCCTTGTCCAGCTTGTACGCCGCCTCCCACACCAGCAGGCGCGCCGCGTCGATCTCAATCGCCATGTCGGCGAGAATGAACGCAATTGCCTGCTTGGTCGCGATAGGCACGCCGAAGGCCTTGCGCTCCTTGGCGTAGTCGCGCGCGTACTCAAACGCCGCATTCATCACTCCAACACCCATCGCGGCAAACGCGACGCGCGACTCGCTCATCAGGCGCGAAAAGTCGATGCCCTTGTCGCCGCCTAGGCGCGCATCTGCCCCGACGCGGCAATCCTTGAACGTGAGCTCGTAAGTCGCGAGCGCCTTGAGACCCATGTTCTTCTCGCGCTCCGAAATGGTCACGCCCGCCGCGCCGCGCGGAACGATGAAGCCGTCCACACCTGCGAAGCCCTTGCTCGCGTCGGTCGCCGCATAGACCAGAATCGAATCGGACTCGGCTGCGAGCGGCACGTAGCACTTGCCGCCGTTGAGAACGTAGCCCGCGCCGTCGCGCTTGGCCGAGACTTGCTGCGCCGACAGATCGAAATCGAAGCGCGGCTCCATCACGGCCGCAGTCGCGGCGGCGAAGTCGGGGCCGGCAAATCGCTTCAGGTATTTGGCGCGCTGATCGTCGGTACCCATCTCGACGATCGGAAATGCGAACAGCCGCGGCGCGAGCACGTGCAGTGCGATCGAGATGTCGCCGAAGCCGAGCTCCTCCGCGACAATCGCGCCGGTTACCGCCGAGCGGGCGTCGCCGCCGCCGAATTTCTCCGGGATGGCGCCGCTCACGAATCCGAACTGCCATGCCTTGGCGATCAGCGCGGCGGGAATCGTGCCGCTTTCGTCGGCGGGTCGCGCGGCGGGACGAATCTCCTCGCGCGCGAACGCACCGACGCTATCGCGGATCATCTGCTGTTCTTCACTAAGTTCAAAATCGATCATAAGGAAGGTCTTCGTCCTCCAATTCAGTTCAAGTAATGCTTTAAGTTTTGACGGCGACGGCGGCGCCCGAGCGCGCCGACTGGTACGCCGCTTCGACCATCCGCTGCGCCGTCACTCCCGATTCGAATTCGGGATACGGTTCGCATGCGCCTTTGAGCGCGGCGATAAAGGTGGCGTCCTCGCAAGCGTATGGAACCGCCAACCGATCCTTGATCGGCGCCAGGTACGGCCGTTCGCGCAAAATCTTTTCGGTGAATCGGGCCATCACTTCGCCGTCGTTGATAGCCTCCTCGTTGGCGGACAGGCCGCGCTGAAAGACAATCGGACCGAGCGTATCGGCGTCGGAGGCCGCAAACAAGTTCTCGGCGAAGACTTCAAGCCGGCGATTGCTCGCGCGCGCGATCAGCTTGTGCCAAATCGACGTGAGCTGGCCGTGAAAGCCGCCCGCGAAGTCCATCGAGGTCGCACCGAAGTCCTCGACGCCAGCCGCGCCGTTCACGACCCGCGTGCGGCAGTAGAGGCTGGTGACGGGGCCGAACATCCATCGCAGCAGATCGAAGTCGTGAACGCTGTGCTCGATTAGCGTGCCGCCCGCCGTCAGCGACGGATCGTTGCGCCATGCGCTCGCGTGCGAGCCGCGGGTCGGGAAGTCCTGGTCGTCGCGCATCGCGACGCTGAGCAGTTTGCCGACGTCCTGTTCCTCGAACATCGCCTTGATGACGTTGTACACGGGGGAAAATCGCAGCACGAGGCCGACCTGGCTGACGACGCCCGACGTTTTGATCGCGGCGGCCATCTCGGCGGCTTCCACCGCGGTCATTGCGAGCGGCTTCTCGCAGAAGATGTGCTTGCCGGCGCGCGCGGCCGCAATGCAGACCTGGCGATGCATCGCGGTCGGCGTGCAAATCCAGACCGCGTCGATCGAGGGATCGGCGATTATCTGTTCGGCCGACTCGAGCGCACGCGCTCCTTGCCATCGCGCGGCGAGGCGCTCGGCGGCCAGATGCGACACGTCGGCAATCGAGGCGACGCGCACGCTTTGCTCGGTGGCGTCTGCCACCCATCGCAGCATCCTCGAATGCGTCTGGGCGATCAGGCCGGCGCCGATGATGCCGACGCGAACTTGTCCTCTAACCGGTGCTGCCATCAGTGATTTCCGGATTTTTCTTCGCGGCGAAGTTTTTCCAGCTCGCGCTCGCGCTTGTACTTGGTCGGGTCTTCGATAGTGCGCGACGGCGGCGCCATCGGCTTGCGAATTTTCGCGATCAAATCGCCGGCGCGGACTTTTTTTGGTTTGCGTTGCGGCATGTCGTTACTCGGCGAAGCCAACAAAACTCATTTGGAGGCCGGCGACTTGGCCGCCATTGGCGCGGCGCGAGAAGAAACGGTCCGCGGCGCATCGCGAGCACGGGCCGACGCTCGCGATATTCGCGGCTGCCAGGCCTGAGCGCTCGAGCTGGTCGCGCACGACGGCGCGCAAATCGATGAAGGCCTTACCTGGGCGGCCTACCTTTATATGGTTGCCTGCGCCGGCGATCTCGCGGCCGAAACGGTCGCCGAGATCGGCGTCGACTTCGAAACAACACGGACCGATCGACGGGCCCATCGCGGCGCGAATGTCGGAGGCGCGGGCGCCAAGCTGGAGCATCGCGTGAACGCCGACGGCGGCGATATCGGCAATAACGCCGCGCCATCCGGCATGCAATGCGCCGGCTATCTTTCGTTTCGTATCGACCATTAGGATCGGCACGCAGTCGGCCGTGAATATCCCGAGGATCACGCCGGGCTCGGCGGTGATGAGGCCGTCGCCCGCCGGGCGCAGTCCTGCGGTATCGCGAGTTGCTGCGTGCACGTCGTTGCCATGCACCTGGTTCAGGCGCGCGACGAGATCAAGCGCCGGGATCTCGCGGCGCAGGCGAGCCCAGTTGGAATCGACGGCGCGCTCGTCATCGCCGACCCAATGCGAGAGATTCATCGAGGCGAAAGCGCCGGTGCTGACGCCGCCGGCGCGGCCGATGAAGCCGTGACGAAGACCGGCGTCGTCGGGCCATGCGCGGAGGATTGGGATGGTGCCGTCGCGCGATGATTCGGTGTGCGTGTCCACGTCAACATAACGTATATATCAGCGGCTGGCGCGGTAATATCCTACGATTTGAATGCGAAACTCGCCTGGGTTTCGCGCTTCCTTGGGCAGGGGTGACCCGGTGACCCCTGCACCCAGTATTAAGATCTTGAGGGTGTGAATTTTAGATTGCGCGCGCTGATGACTCGGCGCGGGCGGATGACTTATAATTTTGATCTTTAGGATTTGAGGTTTCGGCGCCTATGAATGGTTATGAATATCTGGTGGCGCGTAATCGCCTGATGCAGCGGCTGGAAGAGCAGCTGGCGCAGCTCGCTTCGATGCCGGCGGCCGAGCGCGAGGCTGAGACCAAGCGTCTCCAGGCGAAGTTCGACATCGAGCTGGCCGAAATGTACGCAAAAGTCGCCGACGAATTTCCCGGCGAGCGCAAGAAGAAGGCGCGGCCGATCGCAGACCCTCGCTAAACGGCTGGGAGCAACTTGGATCGCTCAATCAGTATCCGGGGCGCACGCACTCATAACCTGGCTGATATTTCGCTCGAAATTCCGCGCGAGCGGCTAACCGTCGTGACGGGAGTGTCGGGATCGGGCAAATCCAGCCTGGTGTTCGACACCGTTTATGCCGAGGGTCAGCGGCGCTACGTGCAGAGCCTGTCGACTTACGCGCGGTTGTTCCTCGAGCGGATGGAGCGGCCGGACGTCGATGCGATTTCGGAGATACCGCCGGCGCTCGCACTGCGCCAGAAGAACACAATCAAGAATGCGCGCTCGACGGTCGGCACCGTCACCGAAATCAGCGACTATCTGCGGCTGCTGTTTGCGACGGTCGGGCGCACCGTATGTCCTCAATGCGGCGGCGAAGTCAGCCGTGACACGGTCGAGGGCGCGGGCGCGCGAATCCTCGCGGCGCAGGGGCTGTACGTGATGCTCGCGCCGTTCGACGCGGGCTCGCGCTCGATTCCCGACGCGGCCGGCTACCTGATTCAAAACGGGTACCATCGCCTGTACGCCAACGACGCGATCACCGAGACGGCGGAGTTCGCCGCGCGCGCGATCGCGGCCGAGGCGCAAAACGGCGCCGCGCCACCGACGAACGGGACGGCGGACAATACGACGGCGAACAATACGATGATGGTCGTCGTCGATCGGATCTCGATCAGCGGCGGCAGTGAAAATGACACCGAGAGCGAGCGTGTGCGCGAGGCGTTGGAGAAGGCATTCTACCTGGGCGCGGGACGAGCGCGGGCCGTGCGCGTCGAGCGCGACAACGGCAATACGCATAGCGTCGGCGCGATCGATTTCGATCGGCGCTTCAACTGTTCGCGATGCGCGATGGCTTTCGCCGAGCCGACCACCGCGTTGTTTTCGTCGAACAGCCCGATTGGCGCGTGTCCCGAATGCGAAGGCTTCGGACGCACGGTCGAGCTCGATCTCGACAAGGTGATTCCGAATCCGAATCTGTCGATGCGCAACGGGTTGGTCGCGCCATGGCGGACGCCGGCGTATCGCGAGATGAATGAGTGGATGCTGAAGCTGGCGCGGCGCAGAAAAATCCGCACGTCGGCGCCGTTTCGCGAGCTGACCGACGAGGAGCGCACCTGGCTGCTCGACGGCGACGAAGGCCCGCGCGGCAAGTGGGACGAAGACAAGTGGCCGGGCGTGCACGGCTTCTTCAAGTGGCTCGAAGGACGGCGCTACAAGACTCATGTCAGAATTCTGCTGGCAAAATATCGGCGGTTCGTCACCTGTCCGTCGTGCGGCGGCGCCAAGCTGAAGGCCGCGGCGCTCAATGTGCACGTGGACGGACAATCGATTGCGGACGTCGGACGGCTCTCGATTCGCGACCTGGTCGAGTGGCTCGACAAAATCGGCAGAGTGCCGGAAGTCGCGACGCGGGCGGCCGTCGTGATGCGCGAGCTGCGCAATCGCGTCGGCTACCTGCTCGAGGTCGGGCTCGGCTACCTGACGGTCGAGCGGCAGGCGCGCACGTTGTCGGGCGGCGAGGCGCAGCGGATTCATCTGGCGAGCGCGCTCGGCAGCGTGCTGGTCGGGACATTATATGCACTCGACGAGCCGACTGTAGGGCTGCATGCGGCGGATGCGCGGCGGCTGCTGGCGGTGCTGTACAGCCTGCGCGATTTCGGCAACACGGTCGTCGTCGTCGAGCACGATCCTGCGATGATCGCGGGCGCCGATCACGTCGTCGAACTGGGGCCGGGCGGCGGCAGCGAAGGCGGCGAGCTCACGTATTCGGGTCCGCCGGCGAAGGCGAATCTCGAGAGCATGGCGTCGTCGCCGGGACGCGTGCTGCTGATGCGCGCGCTGGCGAAGCGGCGCAAATTCGGCAAGCACGATCCGGCGATTCGAATCGTCGATGCGCGTGAGCACAATCTCGGCGGAATCGACGTGGCGATTCCGGCCGGGCGGATGGTCTGTGTGACCGGCGTTTCCGGATCGGGAAAATCGACACTGGTCGAGGACGTGCTCTACAACAACTATCTGCGCCGCAACGGCGACACCTCGGCCGAGCCCGGAGAGTGCGAGCGAATCGACGGCCTCGAGCTGATTGGCGAGATGGTGCATATGGGCCAGGAGTTGCCGACGCGCTCGATGCGATCGAATCCGGCGACCTATCTGAAAATTTATGACGACATCCGCAAGCTGTTCGCCGCCAGTCCCGAGGCGCGGCGGCTGGGCGTGCAGGCGAGGCATTTTTCGTTCAACGTTACCGGTGGGCGATGCGAGAAATGCGCCGGCACGGGGACCGTCACGATCGAAATGCATTTCATGGCGGACATCGAGGTCAAGTGCGACGCGTGCGACGGGCGCCGCTTCCAGAGCCATATTCTCGCGATCAAGCTGCGCAACTTGAGCATCAACCAGGTGCTGGATCTCACCGTCGAGGACGCGCGCGCGTTCTTCGTCCATCATAAGGCGATCGTCAAGCGGCTCGACGCGCTGGCCGCCGTTGGCCTCGGTTACATTCGGCTGGGGCAGACCACGTCGACGCTGTCCGGCGGCGAGGCGCAACGCCTGAAACTCGCGCGCTTTCTGCTGGCCGATCTCGAACCGGCGCCGGCGGGAGAAGACGGCGCGCATCTGCCGCGCATATTCATCCTCGACGAGCCGACCACCGGGCTGAGCTCGACCGACATCAAGCGACTGATCAAAGTGCTCAACCGGCTGGTGACCGAGGGCAACACGCTGGTGGTGATCGAGCACAACCTCGAGTTCATCGCGAACGCCGACTACGTAATCGATCTCGGTCCCGGCGGCGGAGACGAAGGCGGGATGGTCGTGGCGACGGGCTCGCCGCTGGATATCGCCGCGTGCGAGAAGTCGGAGACGGGACGCGAGCTGCGGCGACTGTTCGGGCTGCCCGAGCGGGGCAGGCAGGTGCGGTCGGCATTGCGCGCAGCGGAGGGTGTATAGTGGCGTGCATGCGGGAAGGAGGCAGAATGCGCGGACTCAAACGACTGGCGCGGGGCGCGACGCAGCTTGGCTTCGTCGACGTGCTCACGGCGGTGATCCTGCTGGGGATTCTGCTCTACGCGTCGACGCTTCAATTTTCGGTGTACAATCGTGCGCCGCTTACTCCGACTCCGACCAGCGCGGCAGCGAGCCACTAATTACTTGCCGGACGCATTAAAAGAGCGCCTCGATCACTACCTGGTACGGACGGGCTTTGCGCCTTCGCGGCGGGTCGCGCAGGAGTTGGTCGAGCGCGGGCTGGTGCGAATCAACGGGCGGCGCTCAAAGAAGAGCGAAGTGGTTGGCGACGAGGATCGCGTTGAAGTTGCGGCGACCAATCGCCGCGCCGTGATCGAGCCTAACGCCGACCTGCCGCTCGAAGTTCTCCACCAGGATGCGGCCGCGATCGTCGTCAACAAGCCGGGTGGCGTGCCGTGCCATCCGCTCAACGCCGACGAACGCGACACGGTGATGAACGCCGTTGTCGCGCGGTTCCCCGATGTCGCGACCGTCGGCGAGAAGCCGCTCGAGGGCGGGTTGTTGCATCGGCTGGACAACGGCACCTCAGGGGCGCTGCTGATTGCGCGCAATCGCGGCACGTTCGACAAACTCCGCGATGCGATTCGCGCCGGGCGGATCGCGCGGCGCTACGAGGCGCTGGTAACGGGCGCGGTCGAGGAGAAGATCGAGATCGACCAACCAATCGCGCATCATGCGAAGAATGCGCGCAAGATGATCGTCGGCGATCCGTCGAGTGCGAATCCGAAGCGCGCTGGCCGAGCTGCGACGACGATGGTCGAGCCGATTCGCCGCATCGGCGAGTTCACGTTGCTGTCGATCGCGCCGCGGACCGGCAGCCGCCATCAGATTCGCGTGCATCTGGCCAGCGTCGGTCACCCTATCGTCGGCGACACTCTTTATGGCGGACCGGCGAGCGACACACTCGCTCGCGGGCGCTTCTGGCTGCATCTTTGCGATGTGGCGTTCGACTCGCCTGCGGTCGGTCACGTCAAGGTCAGTGCGCCGGTACCGTCGGATTTGAAGACACTCATCGGCTAGCGCGTCAGGCTCCGTAAATCGCGACCAGCAGGGCCGCGAGTGCGAGCAGCCCTGCCAGCGGTTCGTAGAGCCAGGTGTCCCACCACGCGAACGGTGTTCCCCTCACTCGCTTGAAGAGTCCAACCCAACGGAGATCGCCCACGACGCGTGCCGCGAACACAACGGCGAGCGTCCACGACCCAGTCACAAAAATCCAATGCGGAATCGACGATCCCCAAAGCCCTACTCGCCCAAGTAACACCAGCGCCGCGGCCAACAGGAGCGCTGCCACGATCAAGGTAGCGGCAGGACCGGGCGCGAACAGGGGCTGAGCGCCACGCTTCGGTATTGCTACATCGCTTCCCCATCGGCCGCCACCAGCCCAGTAGACGTGCAGTGCTGCAAGGCTGAACAGGACAGCCGCTGCGAGCATCGCGACGCCGCGCACCATCGTCGCGCTTTCGGCGATTTTTCAGTTGCACGCGCACTGCGTGCACTGCGTACTTTGTATCGCTTCCTGGGAGCGCGGCTCGAGAAACGATTGCCCCACCGAAGTTGCCACCTGTGCGCGCTGCGTGAAGGCCTCGCCATTGTAGATCGTCGGCCGTTGCTGGTTCTGGGTCGAGGTCTCGGGCGGAATGTACGCCGACGGCGGGTTCTCGTTCAGGATGTAACTGGCGCACTGTGTCTTCGCCGATTGGCTCGCAAGAAAATAGCTGGACGACGAGACGACGCCGGCCCACTCGGTCCAGGTCCCGGGCGTCGAACAGGTGCATCGGAATGCGCGCGGCGTCGGGGCAACGCTCGCGACTCCGAGCGGGACGGTGCCGGGCGCCGCAGCGAGAGAGGGCAACGCGCCGATCGTCGAGAAGGCTTGCGGCTGACCGGGAGCCACCGGTGCAGTCAGTGTCACGGGACCTGGCGCCGCGGTAACCTGTGCGCACGGTTGGCGGGCGAATTTCGAATCGGTGAAGGCAAGTATGAGAATCGGCGAAACGATGAGTACTGCGATTACCAGCCTGACAGAGCGCATACCATCTCCAAGTGCGACTCGTGATGAATCCCCCGCCGATTCCGGAAGACAAGGCGGGGAGCCTTGGCTATAATCGCGAGCCGATTGGCGCTGCGCAAGCGCTTCGCGTCGGATGAAACCGGCGCCGGCAAATCGATTCCAGCGGTTTGAGTCAGATTGCGCATCGGGCTGTGCTGTAAAGTGGCGGGCCATCGCGGGTGATGGCATCAGGTATCAAGGAGGTTCGTTAGAATGTCGAGAAGTAAATTCGTTTCGATTGCGATGCTGGCAGTTTCTATTCTGCTGCTCGGCACCGTGGCCGCGTTCGCCCAGAGTCAACTAAAGGTAACCGGCTCGCTGCCGACCACGCCGTTGCCGCCGCCGGATCTGACGGGACCGATCCAGATGCAGTCGACGCCGGTTGGGCCGCAGACGCCTCCGCACGCCAGTGTGCCGCCGAGCGCCTCCAATCCGTTCCAGCATCACGATGACTTTCTGAATCTGCCGCGCATCTTCGCCCACCAGTGGTCGCCGACCACCGAGGTCGTGCCCGACAACGTGATCAGCCAGCGCTACCTGCGCTCGGAAGATCCCAACGCGCGCGGCCTTACGCTGAAGGAAGCCATTTACATTGCGATCCAGAACAATCCGTCGCTGAAGGCCTCGCAACTCGACCCCATCGCCTCGATGGAAACGGTCAGGGAGTCCAACGGCACCTTCGATCCGAACCTTACCGCGCAGGGCGATATTGAGAAGACCGTGGTACCGGTGACGTCCGCCTTGCAGACCGGCGGCGGGACCGCATTCGTGCAGAAATTTTACGACTGGAACTTCGGTATCAACAAGGTTTCCGCGGTCACCAACGGAACCTGGGGCGTGACCTTCAACAACGATCGCTCGCTGTCGAACTCGGAATTCGCCGGGGTCAATCCTGCCTATGAGCCAACGCTGGCACTCTCACTCTCGCAACCGTTGTTGCAGAACTTCGGCTGGCAGTTCGCGACTATCAACGTGCGAATCGCAGAGTCGGGCCAGAAGCAGGCGCAATGGACTTACGGACAGGCGCTGCAGGACTTCGTGCAGAAAATCGGCGGAGACTACTGGAACGTCGTGCTGTCCGAGGAAAATCTCGAAGTCGCGCGCGCCGCGCTGCGCTTCAACCTCGACCTCGTGCGGCAGAACGCCATCAGCGTGAAGGTCGGCACCCTGGCGCCGATCGATCTGCAGGAAGCGCAGTCGGCGGCGGCCACTTCAGAGGCTAACGTGTACACGGCCGAGGCCAATCTGAAAAATTCCCGCACGCAGTTGCGCCAGGACGTGATGCTCAATCCATACGGAACCTTCCTGCCCGAGGAAATCCAGCCGCTCACGCGGACCAATCCGCAGGAGCAGGTGGGCGTCGATGAGGAACGGGCCCTCGAGCTGGCGGTGCAGTATGTGCCGTCGCTGGGCAGCATGCGCGAGGCGATCCGCGACGCGCTGCTGCAGGTGAAGTTCTCGGAGAACCAGGTGCTGCCGCAGCTCAACCTCGGCGCGCAGTTCGGCCTGACTTCCACGGCAGGAACCACGCCTTGCCAGGTAAATCTGGGCGGCGGCGGTGGCGGAAACTGTGAGACTGACAACGTGAGACCGCCCGCGGTGCCCACACCTGGCAATGGCAACAAGCTTCCGTTCGGCGGAATCTACGGCGACGCACTCGATCGCCTGTGGGGCTTCACCTACTACAACTACGCCGCGGTGCTGACGTTCCAGATGCCGCTGGACAATGCCGTGCCGCGCGCGGCGCTGGCGCAGTCTCGAGTGCTATACGAGCAGCAGCGCGTGCTGTATCGGGCGGCGCTGTCGCAGATGGTGGTCAACGTCGAGAGCTCGATCGCCAATCTGTATGCCGATTACAAGCGGGCGCAGGCGACCGCGTCAGCGACTTACTACGCTCGCGAGTCGCTGCACGACGAGCAAATCAGATTCCGCGTTGGGCTGGCGACGACGCACGACCTGCTGCAATTCCAGGAAGAGGAAGTGAGCGCCGAGGGCAACCAGGTGCAGGCCGAGGTCGATCTCGAGAACGCCAAGCTCGCGCTCGCGCACTCGGACGGCACGCTGTTGCAGCAGTTCAACATCAACTGGGAAGTGCAGAATCCGCACGAAGTGCCGTGGTACGCGGCCTTCTAGCGCGGGATTAAGCACAACGAAAATGCGGCGCCGGATCGTATCGCGATCCGGCGCCGTTCTTTCTTATAGCCGCTGGTAGAAGTTGATCCTAGCGGTGTCCGCCGCCGCCACCACCGTGCCCGCCGCCACCACCACCACCGCCGTGGAATCCGCCCCCGCCGCCACCATGGAAGCTACCTCCGACGGCCCCGCCGCTACCGTGATAGAACTCCGTGTGATGCCCGCCGCCATTGTAATGCCCTTCCCACGAATGGTGAACGTCGAAGCCGGGACGATAGCCCCAGCCATTTCCCCAACCGCCACCCAAACCATAGGAGTACGGCCCGTAGCCATACGCCGGGTAATCTCCGCCGTAATAACCGCCGGCGTCATAGCAGCCGCCGGCACCGCAGGCGATTGCCCCGAGCAATAACGCCGCACCGATCATACGACCCGCGCTGAAGTATCCTGCTTTCGCGCGCATGTCAGGGAACTCCCCAGGCCGGGCCGCCGTCGTTCTTGTAGAACGCCAGACCGGGCGTTTTGGCGGCTGGAACATCCAGGCTGGTTCGTAGATTGCCGTTGGGTCCGTAGAGCCCAACGCCGGGTAGACCGTCATCGCCGAGCGCCATAGTCGCGCGAACCTTGCCGTCCTGATCGTAGAGGTCAACGCCGGGAGTGCCGTTCGCCGCGAGATCGACGGTCAAGCGGGTGCGTCCGCTGGGGTCGCTAAAATTGAGGCCGACTGCGCCGTCGGACATAACGCCCAACGCGGCGCGCAGTTTGCCGCTGCTGTCACGTACGAGGAACTGTTGCGCCTCGAGCGTGTCGGGCACGACCGAACTCGTCTGCGCCATCGTGAACAATGCCCCGCAGATCAGCATTAGCGCGCCGGTCATCATCCGCAGATGCTTGTTGCTGCGCTGGAGGCCGGCCTGCTGCCGTTCCAGCCGTGAAAGCCGCTCGATCAGTTCAGTCGTCGATTGCTCCATAGTTGAACCTCAACCTGCGGTTGCAGGAGGCGTCGTGCGCGTTATCCCAAAGTTTATCAAGCTGGACACTTGGGTCCAGTTCGCGGGTCCAGTTTTGCGCGGGTCCAGTTTGCGGGATTCAGCGACTCCCGAGAATAGTCACCTGGCGGCTGAGGAAGCGCCACCCGGCCGGCGTCTTGCGCAGCTTGTCGGTGTAGAAGCCGACCGTCGATTGCTGCACCTTGCCTTCCTTGCAGTGATAGTAGAGCAAGTACGAAGTGCCGCTGCCGCTGTCGCCGTCGAGCTCGAAGGCAGGATTGGCGACGACGTGCTCCACCTGCGCACCGCCGAGTGATTCCTTGTACCTGGCCGTGAACTTCCTGAGGCCGTCGCGTCCGCTGTGCTTGCCGAAGCGCGGGCTTTCGAAGACGCCGTCCTCGGTGAAGCAGTCGATCCATTCGTCGTAGCGGCCCGTGTCGATCGTCAGGCAGTAGCGCGCGTGCAGCGTGCGAACTTCCTCGCGATCCTCGAGTGTCCCCGTTATTGCCATCGCATCAACTCCCCTGGTTGTTCAAATCACGTTGGCTTCGCGCAGCCGCGCGATATCGTCCCACGAATAGCCGAGCATCTCCGTCAGCAGCAACTCGGTATGCTCCCCCAGCTCCGGCGCATGGCCGCGCGGCTCGCCCGGCGTCGCGCTCAACTTTACCGGCATCCCGAGCAGCGTCAGATTGCCGAGCGCGGGATGATCGTATTCCACCACGTAACCGTTGGCCCTGACTTGCGGATCATCAGGCAGGTCAGACACCGAGTTCACGATCGTGTAGATGAAGTCGCCGCGCCCTTTGAGGACTCGCATCCATTCGTCGCGCGGATGCGCGGCGAACACTTCGTCGAAAATCGCGACCACCGCGGCCGAGTTCTTGCCGCGCACTTTGGCTTCGGCAAACCGTGGATCCTCGATCAGCTCGGGCTTACCGACAACTTCGCAGAAATTTTTCCAGTAGCGATCAGGTTGTAACATCGCCAGCGAGATCCACTTGTCGTCTGCGCAGCGATAATGGTTCCACAGCGGATTGTATGCATTGGCGCGCGTGTTGCGCGGAAATTCCTTGCCCATGATAGTGCGCGCGACCACGTTCAATCCCTGCAGCGCCATCATCGAGCCCAAATGCGACGCGTCCACTTCCTGCCCGATGCCCGTGCGCTCGCGCGCGAACAGCGCAGCCAGCACGCCATATGCAAGCATGATCGCGCCCATCTGATCGGCGATTCCGCCGTAGACATAGGTCGGCGCCGCGCTGCCGGTGCCGATCGCGTTCATGATTCCCGAGCGCGCCTGCCCCAGGTAATCGAACGACGGCTCGCCGCTGTCAGGCCCTTCGGGGCCGTAACCGGACGCGCTCGCATAGATGATGCGCGGATTCAGCGCGGCGAGTTCCGCATAGCCGAGCCCCAACCGCTGTGCGACGCCCTTGCGAAAATTCTGCACGAAGACGTCGCTGCGCGCGGCGAGGCGATGCACTATCTCGCGCGCCTCGGGCTGCTTCAGATTCAGCGCGATACTTTTCTTATGCTTGTTGTTGGCTTCGAAGTAATAATTGCGCCCGCCCTTGACGGTCGAACTGCCAGCGACCGCGACGATTCCCCGGCCCGGGTCGCCGCGCTCGCGCTCTTCTATCTTGATAACCTCGGCGCCGAGGTCAGCGAGCATCTGCGTCGCGACCGGCCCTTGCTGCCAGATCGTCCAGTCGACAATTCGAATTCCGTCAAGCGGCCCGCTCATGCTTTTCTCTATACCACAACCCTCTTGAGTTTGTGTGCCGCTGGACGCATCAATCATATATGTCCGCGCTCGCCCAGGTGGCCGACTTTCTGTTTCCTCCCCGATGCGCCGCGTGCGGGGCGGCGCTCGCCGACGGCCGGCGCGTATGCGATCGATGCGTCGCGAGGGTCGAGCGGATACCTGAGCCGCGCTGCGAAGTATGCGGCGGGACGCTCGAGTCGGCGGAAATCGATGAACCGCGATGCGCCCGATGCCTCGCACATCCGCCGCGATATCGAATCGCGCGCACTGTCGCGCGCTATCGCACCACGGCCGAAGACGAACCCGGCAGCCTGCCCGCGTTGATTCGCCGTCACAAGTACGGCCTCGATCAATCGGTCGGCCGCGCGCTGGTCGAGTACCTTGGCGACGAGTTGCCGGTATCGGCTGACGACTACGACCTGGTAATTCCGGTGCCGCTGCATTGGCGACGCCTGTGGTGGCGCGGCTTCAACCAAGCCGCTCTCCTGGCCGCTGAAGTCGCGCGGCGGCTCAATCTTCCGCTGGAAACCACAGCGATGACGCGCCGGCGCTTCACCACGCCCCAGACCTCGCAACATCACGACGAACGCGTCAGGAACGTGCGCCGTGCGTTCGCCGTCACCAAGCCGGAACTGATCAAGAATCGGCGCGTGTTGATTGTCGACGACGTGATGACCACCGGCGCCACGGTCGACGAATGCGCGCGCGTGCTGACGGCGGCAGGCGCGACGCGAGTGGACGTCTTCACGCTCGCGCGCGTCCTATGAGCGAAGCACAACGCGCAGAATGGGATGAGCGCCATCGCGGCAAGTCAGCGGGCGAGGCCGAACCGTTCCTCGCAGAGATGCTCGCGCGAATGCCGCGCGGAGTCGCCCTCGACATCGCGGCGGGACGCGGGCGCAACGCGCTCGCGCTTGCTCACGCGGGCATGAGTGTGGTCGCGGTGGATTTCTCGGCCGAAGCGATTGGCATTCTCGCGGCGAGTGCACGCAACGCGCGGCTGCGCATCTGGCCCGTCGTCGCGAACTTGGATAGCTTTCATCTCAAGGACGAATCGCTCGACGCCATCGTGAACATAAATTTCCTCGACCGCACGTTGTTCTCGAAATTCGTGCGCGCGCTCCGGCCCGGCGGCTGGCTGATTGCCGAGACGTTCCTCGTCGACCAGGCCACAATCGGCCACCCGCGCGACCCTCGCTTTCTGCTCGGTCACGGAGAACTTCGCGCGCTCGCTGCTGGACTCGAAGTTGAAGAGTACCGCGAAGGCCCGGTCACTTATCCCAACGGCGAGCGCGCATTTCGCGCGTCGATCGCAGCGCGAAGGAAATCAAACTGATGGCGCCCGGGATGACCTACAAAGCGGCGGGCGTCGATATCGCGCTGAAGCAGAGCCTGATTCCGCTTTTCGGCTCGATCGCGAAGACGACATCCGGCGCGCACGTGATCGGCGGCGTCGGCGGCTTCGGTGCGCTGATCGGGCTGAACGGCGCCCGCAAGATGCGCGCGCCTGTGCTGGTCGCGGGCACGGACAGCGTCGGCACCAAGCTGATGCTCGCGTTCGAGACCGGGCGCCACGACACCGTCGGCATCGACTGCGTTGCGATGTGCGTCAACGACATCATCTGCCACGCGGCGCGGCCGCTGTTCTTTCTGGACTACATCGGCTCGGGCAAGCTCGAAAAGAAAATCGCGCTCGATATCGTCAAAGGCGTCGCGCGCGGATGCGATCAGGCGGGCATGAGCCTGGTCGGTGGCGAGACTGCGCAGCTGAGCGGATTGTACAAGCCGGGCGAGTACGACCTAGCCGGCTTCGCGGTGGGAATTGTCGAGCGTGCGCGAATTCCTGAGCCGTCGAGCGTACACGCCGGCGACGTGCTGGTGGGACTCGCATCGAGCGGACTTCACTCCAACGGTTTTTCACTGGTGCGCCGCGTGCTGAAACAGGCGAAGCTCAAGCTCGGCGCGCGTATCGGCGAACTCGGATGCACGCTGGGCGAAGAGCTGCTGCGTCCCACGCTCATCTACGCCAAGGCCGTCGTCGAACTGTTCGAGCGCTTCAAAATAAATGGTCTCGCGAATATAACCGGCGGCGGCGTACTCGAAAATCTGCCGCGCGTGATGCCCACGAACACTCGCGCCGTCGTCGAGCGCGGCAGTTGGCCCACGCCGCCGATATTCGGCTTGATTCAACGCCTCGGGAAAATCGGTCGCGCTGAGATGGATCGTACCTTCAACAACGGCCTCGGAATGATCGCGATTGTGCCTGCGGGCGAGGCCGATCGCGTCGTTGCGCATTTGCGCCGCCGCGAATTTGCGGCCTACGTTGTCGGCCAAGTGACTCGCGGTAAGCGTGGAGTGTCGATTCGCTGAGCCGCGTTAATCCGATGGCGGAAAATCCGACGGTCAAACTCGGCGTCCTGATTTCCGGCAGCGGCACCAATCTGCAAGCGATAATCGACGCGATTGTGCGCGGCGATCTCAAAGCCGAAATTCGGCTCGTCATTTCGAATCGCGCCGACGCGCAGGGACTCGAGCGCGCGCGCCGTCACGGAATCGAGACGGCGGTCATCGACCATCGCAAGTTCCGTTCGCGCGAGGACTTCGACCGCGCCGTCCTCGCTGCGCTGCAGGGGCGCGAAGTCGAGTTGGTCGCACTGGCGGGCTTCATGCGATTGCTGTCGCCGGTGATGCTCGACGCGTTCGCCGGCCGCATCATGAATATTCACAACAGCCTGCTGCCGTCATTTCCGGGAATCCACGGGCCGAAGGACGCGATCGAATATGGCGTGAAGATCGCGGGGTGCACGGTGTTCTTCGTCACGCCGGGCGTCGACGTCGGCCCGGTGATCGTGCAAGCCGCTGTGCCCGTGCTGCCCGGCGACGACGAACAGCGGCTGGCGGCGCGCATACTGCAGCAGGAGCATCGCATCTTCCCGCACGCGATCGCGTTGTTCCAGCAGGGCAGGCTCGAAATTGAGGGCCGCCGGGTTGTCATCAAGGACGATTCAGACGCGCCGAGTTCGCCTCCGCTCGTGAATCCACCGGTGGCCTGATTCGCGAACAGTGAAAACACTCTCGGTAGTTGTGCCGATGCTCAACGAGGCGGCCGCGATCGCGAGCACGCTGGCCGCGCTTCGACGCGGCGCTCCCGACGCGGAGATCCTCGTGGTTGACGGCGGCAGCATCGACGCGAGCGTCGCGCAGGCGCGGCCGTTGTGCGACGCGCTGATCGTCGCATCGCGCGGGCGCGCGCGGCAGATGAACGCGGGCGCACGCGCATCGCACGGCGACGCGATAGCCTTCGTGCACGCCGATACCATAGTGCCGCCGACCTTTGCCGCCGACATCGCCTCCGCATTGTCGGACTCCGCGGCGGTCGGCGGACGCTTCGACGTGGAGCTCGACGACCGCGCCATCCCCTACCGGATCATCGGCGCGATGATCAGCCTCCGCTCGCGACTCAGCCGGACCGGCACGGGCGACCAGGCAATCTTCGTGCGGCGCGCAATCTTCGATCGCCTAGGCGGTTTTCCGGAACTCGAGCTGTGCGAGGATCTCGAATTCTCGCGACGCATGAAACGCGCGGGACGCGTCGCATGCCTCCGCGCTCGAGTGACGACCTCGGCGCGGCGATGGAACCGCGACGGCGTCGTGCGCACCGTCGTCCGGATGTGGCTGATTCGCGCGATGTACCTGCTCGGCGTGCCGCCAGCCCGCCTCAAACGCATGTACTCCGACACTCGCTAGGCGCACTGGACAGAGGTTCTCACGCGGATAACAATGGCGGTAGCGAGGTATACCGTGGCGAAAGTCGAAGTTTACACCACCACCTACTGCCCGTTCTGCACGCGGGCCAAGAGCCTGCTCAAGAGCAAGGGCATCGCCTTCGATGAAATCGACGTGACCGATGACGACGCGCTGCGCGAGAAGATGATCGAGTTGTCCGGCGGACGGCGCACGGTTCCCGAAATCTTCATCAACGGCAAGATTGTCGGCGGCTTCGACGAATTGCGGGCGCTCAACGACGCGGGCAAGCTCGACGGTCTATTGGCCGAGTCGGCACCGGCTTAAGTCTTCCGCTATTGCGACGAACGGATTCCTCCTCCCCTAAATAAATACGGGCGCGGCGCGGAGTGATCTCCGCGACGCGCCCGCTTCACGCTCCAGCGTCAGCCGTTACTGATTTTCGACCGGCGACACGACCCCTTGATCGTTCATGTGATGCAAGGCGTCGCGGTCAACCGACGAGTCGAACTTGATAGCTTTGGCCGTGACCTTGATCTGCGAGCCGTCGGCCGAAGTTGTCTGATCCTCATTGACGATCGCGTCAATCGTGTCAGGCCATTTTGCAAACGCCATCGCTTTCAGTTTGTCGCTGATCTTGGCCTCGTCGATCGCGTCAGGACTGAACGGCTCGGTATAGGTTAAATCGCCAAGCTCCGAGTATGGCTTCCCGGCCGGCGGCCCTTCCGTCGTGACGTAGATGTGCGCCATGTCGACGCGATGCTCGAACACCTGTTGCTTTTGTTGCTCTTCCTGGCGAGCCGCGGCGCATCCCGAAATCCAGAGAGCCAGCCCGATCGCCACCCCAGTTAGAATTTTCGATGAACGCATGTTTTCCCTCGTCGGTCCCCTGTATGTCTTCAATTATAACCGCGCCGCAGCGGATGTCTAACAGTGGTCTCGCGCGCCCTCGCCTGACAGTTTATTTCACCGAATGGTACAAATGGGCAAGCAATTCGATGACGGATCGAACAGACTCGGCGCTCTGTCGAGCGTTCGCCGCGACCGGTAGTATTCCCGCGTGACCAGATTTGCCGCCTGCTTCATCCTCGTCTTCGGCGAGCTCGCCTGGGGCGGTCTCTTCGCGCTGGCGATTCCACCGTTCTTCAACGTCGAGCGCGGTTTTTACAAATCGAGCGCGTCGGTCTACCTGGCCGCCTCGATTACGACCGCCGTCGGCCTCGGATTACTCGCGTTGCGCGGCGGCGCGTCGGCCGGACCAGGCGCCGTTTCGTTGTGGACGGCGTCCGCGCTGTGGACGCTATCGAGCGCCGCCGTCGCCGTCTATCTCTACACGCTGTGGACCGAGAACGGCCTGCTACGGTCGCGCGCCTACCTGCTCGGCCTTGGGCTCGGGCTGGTCGCGCTGATCGCCAACGTAACTCTCCTAATGCCGGCGGGCTTCGGCGCGGTCGGCGCTATCGCCTACAGCCTTACTGCCATCACTTCCGCACTGGTGCTCGGGTTGGTCAGCGGCGCGATGCTGTTCGGCCATTGGTATCTGATCGACCTCGAGATGTCCGTCGACTACCTGCGGACATTCGTCCGGCTGCTGGGAATCGTGCTGGTCGCGGACCTCGTTGCACTCGGACTGGCGATTGCGATGCCCGCGATGATCGGGGATTCAGGCGCGGCGGCTGCCGTGCATGAGCTGTTCGCGTCGCACCTCGGGCTGCTTGCGGTGCGCTTCGTGCTCGGTCCAGTCGCGACAATCGTGCTGGTCTGGATGTGCTGGCAGACGCTGAAAATTCCACAGACGATGGCGGCGACGGGCCTGCTCTACATCGCAGTGATGTCGGTGCTGGTCGGCGAAATGCTCGGCCGCTTCATCCTGTTCCGAACCGCAATTCCACTTTGAGCAAACGGAGCCTCTACTTCACGCTTGCCAGGAATTTTGCGATCTCGACCGCCGATTGCTCGGGCTGCTCGAGCCAGAAGCAATGTCCGGCGGGTTCGAGAACGATCATGTTCGCGCCCTTGATGCGCTCGGTAATGATGAACGAATTTTCCGGGTCGACCAGCGCGTCGTCCGCACCGGTGATTACCAGCGTCGGGCAATTAATCTGCTGCAGCCGATCGTACGCGTCGAACTCGGCGATCGCCTTCATCCGATGCGCGAATGCGACCGAGTCGATCGGACGATTGCGGCGCGACTCGATCATCGAGGCGATGATTTCCGGATGCTGATCGAGGAACCCCTTGGTGAACGCCGCTTCTGCGAGCGCCCTGCCCCGCTCTTCGGGTGTCATCGGTTGCGTCGAGTACGCGTTCGCGAGCGCGCCGCCACCGAGACGAATCGCCTTGGGTCCGCCCGCCGTGGTGCAACCAAGCACGAGAGATTTCACTTTATCCGGATGTCTTAGCGCGAGCTCCTGCGCGATCGTCCCGCCCATCGAGACTCCGATCACGTGCGCCGGTGACATGCCCAGGTGATCGATCAACCCAGCGGTATCATCGGCGAGCATCGCGATGCTGTAAGGCATGTCGGGCTTGCCACTCAGCCCCGAGCCGCGCTGGTCGAAGGTGAGCACGCGATAGTCTTCGGCGAAGACCTCGGCGAGCCCGGCGAACATCGTCTGATCGCCCTGCGCGCCATGAATCATGACCAACGGCGCACCGTCGCCGCGCAACTCGTAGGCTAGCTCGACTCCATTGATACGCGCGCGCTCCATAACTGCCCTCCAACGTCAGACGAAGATTGTATCCATGGAACTCGCCGATGCGGGCCCGCTCCACCACGCTACCTTCTGACAGTTATGTGCTGGACCGCAACCGTGACAGTGGCAGTGTTCCGTCCGTACTGATTGGTCGAGTACAAGGTGTAAGTGGTGGTCGTATTCGGACTCACCATGATCGAGGTGCCGCGCACCGGGCCCACCGTCGGCGAGATGATGTTGTAGATTGCGCCAGTGGTCGACCAGCTCAGCGTCACCGATCCGCCCTTCCTGATGTACGTGGCACTGGTATTGAACGCGCCAATCGCAGGGCTCGCGCCGCTCGGCACGTTGGATTCCGTGTACACCGGCCCTGTAGTAACCACGTCGAAATCCGCGCCGGTCAGGCTGGTCAGATTGTGCAGATCATCATTGTTCCAGCCGCTGTTCGGCGCGCCGCTGATATAAATTGCGCTGCCATTGTCCGCGAGAATCATCCCGTATTTCTTCAGCGCCGTCAGAATCACCTGGTTCGCCTGCGAAAAACCGGAAATATCGAAACTCGCCTGCAGCCGGAGCCTCGTGCCCATCGGAGGCGCGTCGGGATCCGTCACCGACGATGCCCAATGCGACGCCGGCGCCGTGAAAGCCTGCTGCGACACGGGCACCGTGAAGCGGACGGCGTGATTGATAGCGCCGGCGGCGACTTCATCGTAGCGGACCAATCCGGGGAAGATCGGAAGTCCCGCGGCGTCGGCCGAAGTCCAGGTGTAAGGACGCTGCGCGTTGATAGTCATGTCCCAAATCGCAGTAGAGTCCGCGCTCCAGTTGGCCACGCTCAACTCGTGGGAGTTGAACATTTCGTACAGCCAGCAATTGTCCTTGTCGAGCACCAGCACATGGCGGTCGCCGTCGCCGGGCGCAGGATAACCTTCGATCAAAGCGTTGGATGGAACCGGCATCGGGCCCGGGTCGCTTTCGTCGCCATACGCGCCGAGCGTGATATTCACCTTGGCCTGCGAGCCGCTCACGATTTCATAAGGGATGCCGATCGACGATCCCTCGTACAAACCCGAGCCGAAATCCGGATGCAGCGTGACGGTCGATCCGATGTAGTTGATGATGTTGGCCGAATTCGAGGCCAGCGGCGCGCTGGAAATATCCGTGTTCCAAAGACTGCTCGCCTGGAACGGAACAAAGCCGTTCAGACTGGTGAGCTGACCGACGCTCATGCCGCTGCAAGTACCGCTCGCGGCGAGCGCTGAAGTAGTTGAGCTCAGTTGCAGGAATAGTAGGGCAAGTGCGGCAAACGCATATCTCATAGAATGCCCCCCAAAGACTGGCGCACCCGTCTATCTGTAGGAATTATCTACTCAGTGGTCCATTCGATTCAAGGACCATGCGGAGGTGAACTCCACGCTATCACGGCATGGAGCACGAGTCTCAGTCGCTCTGGCGCTAATGCACGAAATTCCCGCCGATCAGGTATACCGGGCCCTCGTAGGTGTTGAAGGCGATGCCATTGTTGCCAAATCGGACGATTCGAGTGGAAACATCGGGATAGTCGACGATGTCTCCCTGAAACTCCGGAATTGCGATGGAGTTTATGCGACTGAACTCATCCAGATTGAAGCTTTGGAGCGTACCGCCGTCTTCGATAAAAAATGCCTCGTTGAGCGTCGAATCAGGCACCATCGCGGCCGGAAAGTTGCCTGGCGAGAAAGTGCCGACCGGCTGCGCATTCGAAGGATTTATAACGGCCCCATAGTCCGCATAGATGAGTCCGCTAGTTGGGTCGAAATGAATCCTGTCGTTGAAGGATGAAAAAGTGGCCGAGTAATCGACGTCCGACGCAACTCCCGTCGAACTGATCGCCAAACTATAAAAGTCGAAGGCGGTATCCTCCGTGTTGGCGGCATAAAGCACGGTATCGTCGGCGCCCCATTGAAGGGAATCGTAAAGATCCAGCCCGGCATCCCATCCCGCCGCTATGTTGGTACGAGGGTTGGCGTCGTCGTAGATTACGACTCCCCCCTCGGCTTCCGGACTTACGCTCATGTTCCCAAGGCTAACCGCGGTTGTATGCGGTAAGCCTGGCGCGACCTGAAGATCCAATGCGAAGTAGGCCCCGTAGAATTGGTTGCTGCCCAAGTCGTAGCTAATATCCTTCGTGAGACTGGGCAGAGTGAACCGCTGCACAGATGCCGACCCGTCGAGTCCGACGTAGAGAAATGAGCTGTCGTCAGAGATCGCCAGTTTGTCAGGGTTGCTGCCGGCAAAGGGCGATGACGTGATTGACGCAGAGGCCAGGCTGATCACGGAGATGCTGTTGCCGTCAGTCGGTGCAGATCCTGGCACTGAGATGTAGAGCGCGTTATTCACCGGATCGCTCACGATGTCGTTGGCTTGCTGATTGATCACTACCATCGCGTATCCGGTGCCGCCCGTGCTTCCCACGAAGAATGTCTGCGGCGCCGACACTTGTGAGTCCGCCGCAACTGTCACGTTGTCCAGACCGATGCTGGCGACGTCGCCGGCGGGAATCGATGCGTTCACCTGGTTCGACGACACGAAGGTCGTCTTCTGCCCAACCGTGTTCCATTGAACTGCGGTCGACGCCGTTAGGTTGCATCCGCACACCGCCAAGGGGACGCCCGTACCTCCGGCCACAGCGGAACTCGGAATTAACGACAGAATTGACGGGGGTCCCGATGTGGGGCATGCCCCTGGACCCACAGTCGGGCACGATGCGGCGGGTGTCGGAGTTGGAGTCGGCTCGGCGGCGCCTTTGCCATCGCCTTCCATTTTGACGCTCAGCGTTTTGCCGTCTTCATGGACTATCGTCAGCTTCGCAGACTTCTTGCCGTCGGACGACGGGGTGAAAACGACCGATATTTCGCATTCCCCGCCCGCCGGCAGGCTGGCGGCACAACCAGTTGTAGGCACGAACTCGAGGTTGGACGAAGAAATCGAGAGGACATCGATCGCGATCGAATTCGGATTGTGAATCGTTACGGTCTTGGGCGAACTCGCTTCAAGTGGCGCCAGCGTGCCAAAGCTGAGCTTCTTTGGCGAAACCTTCAGCTCTTTGATTTTTGCTTTCGTCTCGCCATAGCCAGGAAGGCCGCTCGAGCTTTGATCGGCGTTTTGCGCAAACGCGCCGCCTATCACGAACAGGAATGCAAAGGTGACGAGCAAAAATAATAGTGCGTTATTCGCGCCCGCGATTGGCCGCGTCGACAACTTAAAGCGCATTGTGGTTTACGAATCCCCCCGTTGGCATTTATACGCCCAATAGTGCGTACCTGATTTCCGCCTGCGATTCAAGTTTTCGCTAAACTCGCAGTTTCGGCGCCTCACCTGCCAGCTATCTCACCAGGCGTGCGGAGACCATCCCGAACTGAGCTACGCGCGTCACTAGCAACAAACCGCAATTCGGGCAAAAGTCGAAGTCATGAGCGAAGCATTGCCCATCGTTTATCTCGCCCGGCATGGCGAGACCGCGTGGAGTATCTCGGGACAGCACACTGGGCTCACCGATCTGCCGCTGACCGACCGCGGCGAGAGCAACGCTCGCCGGCTGGGCGATCGGTTGAAAGGTCTGCGTTTCGATAGAGTCTTCACCAGCCCGTTGCAGCGTGCGGTGCGCACTTGCGAGCTGGCGGGCTTCGGCGCGCGCGCAGAAGTCGATCGCGATCTGCTCGAATGGAACTACGGCGAATACGAAGGCCTGCGCACCGAGGAAATCCATGCGAAGCGCCCGGACTGGGATTTATTTCGCGACGGATGTCCCGGCGGCGAGTCGCCAGCGCAAATCTGCGCGCGCGCCGACCGGGCAGTGAACCGAATTCGCGAGATTGGCGGCAGCGTGCTGATTTTCTCGAGCGGGCACATCCTGCGCGTTCTGACCGCGCGATGGCTGGCACTGGAACCCGCCGGCGGCAAATATTTCGCACTGAGCACGGCCAGCTTGAGCGCGCTCAGCTACGAGCACAACTTGTCGAAGCCGGTGATTCAACTGTGGAACGACACCAATCACGTAGTCTCGTGAACGCTAGAAAGAGGTAGCGCGATGGCAGCATCTCCCAAGACGGCAATCTCCGACCTCTCAACGCTCGCCGCGCAGTATGGATGCGGCCCGGTCAAATTCGCCGGGGCTGAAGAGGCCTTATACGAGCGCCATCTGCTGTTTGACAATATTGTCAGTCCAAGTGAGATCACCTTGCGTGAGCGCTATGAAGCCGTCGCAAAGTCCGTGCGTGACATCCTGTCTCAGCGATGGATCCAGACCCATCGCAGCTACCAGAACGAAAATCCCAAGCGCATCTACTACCTCTCGATAGAGTTCCTGCTCGGTCGCTCGCTCGGCAACAACATCGCCAATCTCATGCTCGATCCGGTCGCCGCACAACTTATCAAGGACAAGAACCTGGACTGGACCGGTTTGCTCGAGCAGGAACCGGACCCTGGGCTGGGCAATGGCGGGTTGGGCCGTTTGGCGGCGTGCTTCCTGGATTCGATGGCGACGATGCAATTGCCCGCGACCGGCTACGGACTGCGCTACGAATACGGAATGTTCAAGCAGTCGATCAAAGATGGTTGGCAGGAAGAGCGGCCGGACCACTGGCTGCAGAACTCGGATCCCTGGCAGATCATGCGGGTTCAGGACGCCGTCGAAGTGAAGCTGAACTGCGCCTTCGCGATGACCGGCGGAAGCTTGCGCGTCGACGTCGGGAAGCCGTCGCGACTGATCGGCATCCCGCGCGATATCCCGATCGTCGGCTACGGCGGCCGAACCATCAATTCACTTCGCCTGTGGGCTGCCGCCGCACCCGATTACTTTGACTTTCAGGAATTCAGCCAGGGCGATTTCGTGGGCGCGCTGGCAGAGAAGCTGGCCGCCGAGACTCTGACTAGAGTGCTCTATCCTGACGATTCAACCAGCCGCGGACAGGGACTGCGATTCGTGCAGGAGTACTTTCTCGTCGCATGCTCGCTGGCCGATATCATCCGACGCTTCCGGCGCGCCAACAGCGATTGGAACTCGCTGCCCGACAAGGCCGCCATTCAGCTCAACGATACACATCCGGCGATCGCGGTGGCGGAGTTGATGCGGATACTGCTCGACGACGCGAAGCTGGGATGGGATCAAGCCTGGGATCTGACGCGCAGAACGCTGGGCTACACCAACCATACGCTGTTGCCCGAAGCGCTCGAGAAATGGCCGGTGGAATGGTTCGAGATGGTGATTCCGCGGCACCTCGAGATCATTTTTGAAATCAATCGCCGGTTGCTCGACGACGTTCGCACCCGCTTCCCGGGCGACGAAGGCCGCGTCGAGCGCATCAGCCTGATCGAGGAAGGCCCGCAAAAGCACGTGCGCATGGCCAACCTGGCGATCGTCGGCTCGCACAGCACGAACGGCGTGGCGGCGATCCATTCCCAGTTGCTGCGCACGACGACGGTCAAAGATCTGGCCGAGATGTTTCCCGAGCGCTTCAGCAACAAGACCAACGGGGTCACGCCGCGGCGCTGGTTGCTGCTGGCAAATCCGGCGTTGGCCCACGTAATTACCGAGGCGATCGGCGACGGTTGGATCACCGATCTCATCGAACTGCACAAGCTGAAGCCGCTGGCCGAGGACAAAACTTTTCGCGACAACTTCCGCAAGGCCACTCGCCAGACGAAAGCGGCGTTTGGCACCTGGCTCAACTTCCGGACCGGCGCAGCGGTGGATCCGGATTCGGTTTTCGATTGCCAGGTCAAACGCATCCACGAATACAAGCGGCAACTGCTCAACGCGCTCCGCATCGTCGTCCTTTACAATCGCGTGCTGGAGAATCCGAATCTTGATATCGTGCCGCGAACGTTTTTGTTCGCAGGCAAGGCCGCGCCAGCCTATGAACTCGCCAAGCTCATCATAAAGTTCATCAACAACCTGGCAGAAACGATCGACGGCGATCCTGCCGTGGGCGGCAAGCTCAAGGTAATGTTTCTGCCCGAGTACGACGTCTCATTGGCACAACGGCTCATTCCCGCCAGCGACGTCTCCAATCAGATTTCGACCGCCGGCTACGAGGCGAGCGGCACCAGCAATATGAAGTTCATGTTGAACGGCGCGTTGACGATCGGCACGCGCGACGGCGCGACGATCGAAATGGCGGAGGAGGCCGGCGAGGAGAATTTCTTCCTGTTCGGTCTGACCGCGCAACAGGTGGCCGATAGCCGCGGCTGGTACAATCCGCACTGGCATTATGAACACGAGCCTGAAACGCGCGCGGCACTCGATTTGATCTTCTCCGGTCATTTCAACCGGCACGAGCCCGGCATCTTCGAGCCGCTGCGCGACACGCTGCTGACGCATGGCGACCACTATATGCATCTGGCCGATCTCAAATCTTATCTGGACGCTGATCGCAGGCTGGTCGAACTATATGCGAACCCAGAAGAATGGACGCGCAAAGCAATTCTGAATGTCGCCGGCTCCGGAAAATTTTCGAGTGACCGCACTATCGCGGAATATGCGGAAGAGATCTGGCACGCGAAGCCTTGCCCGGTTCGTTGACGGGCGTCTGGACGCAATACATCGCGAAGCCCAAAATAAATGTGAACGAAGCGCCCTGGAGGTTGGATCATGAAGGCTACACAATCGCTGCACGATCTCGGACAAAGTATCTGGCTGGATAACATCACGCGCGATCTTCTCGATAGCGGCACTCTCAAACGCTACATCGGCGATCTATCGGTCACGGGGTTGACCTCCAATCCGACGATCTTCGACCACGCTATCGCCCATAGCAAATCCTACGATCCCGAAATCCGCCGCCTGGTCGGTACGGGCCTCTCGGGCGAAGCGTTGTTCTTCGAACTGGCGGTGCAGGACCTGACGCGCGCCGCCGACCTTTTCGCTCCGATTAACGAGCGCACCGCCACCGTCGACGGCTTCGTCTCGCTCGAAGTCTCGCCGCTGCTCGCCTACGACACGAAGAAAACCGTCGATCAGGCCAAAACCCTTTTCCAGAAGGCCAACCGGCGCAACCTGTTCATCAAGATCCCCGGCACCAAAGAGGGAGCGCCAGCGATCGAAGAAGCGATCTTCTCGGGCGTGTCGGTCAACGTGACCCTGCTCTTCTCGCGTGATCACTACGTCGCCGCCGCCGAGGCATACATGCGCGGATTGGAGCGGCGGGTCGCTGCCGGTCTCAGCCCCGACGTCCGTTCGGTCGCATCGCTTTTCATCAGCCGTTGGGACAAGGCCACGATGGACAAGGTTCCCGACAAGGACCGCGACAAGCTGGGCATCGCAATCGGCCAACAGACTTACAAGGCATATCGCGACGTACTCGAGTCGGATCGATGGCAGCGGCTGGTGAACTCCGGCGCGCGTGCGCAAAGACTGCTGTTCGCCAGCACGGGAACCAAGGATCCCAAGGCCTCTGATGTCCTTTATATCGGTGCGCTGGCCGCGCCCAACACGGTTAACACGATGCCCGAAGAAACCTTGCTCGCGTTCGGCGAGCACGGCCGGACCGGCGACGTGATTCCACGCGACGGCGCGGATTGTGAAAAAGTTCTCGCCGACTTCCGCAAGGACGGTATCGACGTGGCGAAGCTGGGTGTCGATCTGCAGACAGAAGGCGCCAAGTCTTTCGTCGAATCGTGGCAGGACTTGCTTAAAGCGATCGAAACCAAGAGCAAAGCGTTGAAGTGATTGTGCGAGAAGGAGTCAAGCCCATGCTGCGGGTCTCCGCCGTTTGCAAATCAGGCGGCGTTGGATAAGATCGAGATGGTAGATCGTAGACTGAAGGGACCCAGATTGAAGGGGACAGTGATGATTGAGGGAACAATGATCAAACGCACGTTGATCGCCGCCGCGGCGGTTTTTATCCTCGCCCACAGCACGGGAGCGTCAGCTGACGCTGAAAATACTGCCCAAGGCGCCAAGATAATCTATTCTTCGCAAGCGCCGTTAACGAAGGGAGCGACGAGTATTTCCCTCGACGTGAGCCCCAACGCGCAAATCGGCCAGTTCGCGATTGCCAACGTGATAACCTTCGGCGGCTCGGAACCTACGATCACGCCGCCCGACGGATGGCAGTTGATCCGCGATGACTCCACGCCGACGACCCGGCAGTCGCTCTATTCGCACGAAATCGAAGCGAACGACCCCAACGCAGCGAGTTGGACATTCAGCGAGCCCGTCGATGTGGAAGGCGCAATTGTGTTGCTGGACAATGTTGCGTCGGACTCGCCGGTAGATGCCTCCAGCGGTAACACAGGCGGCGTGGGCGGCGGAGTGCTCACGGCTAAATCCGTCACGACCACAGGCAGCGGCGATCTGATACTCGCTTTTAACGCCACCGATTTCGGTGCCTACCGAGGCACCGTCTGCGAAAATTGCTCCGGGCTGAATCCAGCGCTGCCGCAAAACGCGAGCGTCGTCCTGAACCAAGAATCCACCGCGCAGGAGTACTGGATTACGCAGAACTATCAGACCGGGACGGGACCGACCCCGCTTCAAATCAGCGTGGCTCCGCAGCTCTTCTACTGGGTATCGGCGCAAGTAGCGATAAAGGCCGCAGACTGATCGCACGCCCTAGCTATCGCGAGCGAACTTCAACTTTCCGGAAGCGGCCTTCCAGCTTTGGGAAGAGCGCCCGGTAGCGCGCAATGTCAGCCGCCGGCATGTCGTCCGGCAGGATCAGCGCATCTATCTTACTGACGGCGGCCGGGATTGGGCCGCTCGGGGGCAGTTCGATCACATCGCTCCGCTGCTGTTGCGAAAAGTAGAACAGCGTCGAGCTATAGCTGCTCTCGTAACTCGCAACCCCAACCCGCCCGGCGCCCGGCGCGACCTTCAATGCGAGGGCGGCTGCCTCGCGAAACTGCGAGTCGCGAGGTTTCGTGTTGTAGTAGTTCACGCGCCCGATCATCAGGAGCACCAACACACCGGTTAGCGCATATCGCATGCGCAAATTCCTGATCGACGCGAGCGCCACCGCTGCGAGCATGAAGAAGCCGACGAATGAGGACAGTGAATAGCGCGGAGGGTTCATCGGAAAGAACAAGTAGGAGCCCCCCAGCGTGAGAATCGGAGGCAGCCACATCCAGAGGAGTCCGAACACCAGAAGGTCCTGGCGGCTGTTCCACATTTTGACGCAGCCCCCCACTGAGAGTATCGCCAGGCACGCGAACACCCATCCGCCGTTGGTGCTTTCATAGGTCCGTATGAGGTCGACGACTCGCGGCGGCGAAATCCACTCGAGCATTCCCGAGCTGACCCCCTGCTCGAGCAAGCCGATACCTCTGGCAAATGGCCCTAACAATCCCACGCCGATTGCCAGGGCGGCGCCGAGTCTCCAAACGGGGATACTGCTCGTGCCGCTCGCCTGTCGGTAGAAGATCCACGCCAGCCAAGTGAACTCAGCCGCAACCGCCAGCGACGCGGTAAAATTGACGGCGATCGCCAGTGCGGTGAATATCGCCGTCGCCGCATAGTTGGCCAAGCCGCCGCGCCTCGCCGCGCGCATCAGAAAACCAACCTGCGCCAGCGTCATGGTCAGCATCAGCGGATACATCCGCGCCTCGCGCGAGTATCGAATCATCACGAGGCTAGCGGCTGTGATGAGTGCGCACATTCCAGCCGCCACCGACGCGTCGATCAGATCGGCGGGTGCTTCCGGCGTCCGCAGCGACGGCATCCTCACCGCTTCATAGACGGCGAACCAGACCAGTGCGATTACCAGGATGCCGAGCGTGGCAGACAGCCCCCGCAGCGCGGCCTCGCTCTGGCCGAACACCTTGAGCCACAAGTGCAGCGCGACGCTGTAAATCGGCAGCTTGCCGCGATTCATCTTGTCGTGAAGCCGCGCGACCTCGGCCAAGGTCGACGCGCTGGCGGCTCGCCACGAAACCGCTTCGTCGCCATCGAGCTCGGACCCTCCGAGATTTGCGAAGCGAAACCACGCGCCCAGCGCGATCGCGAATGCAAGCAGGAGAATTGATTCGAGAGAAATCTGTTGATGCGTACCGTCGAGCTTTGTTTCGTCAGCAGCGGACTCGCTATGAATTCCACCAAGCATCTTCAGTCAGTCCGATCCGCAACGCGCCGTCGCACCTTTGCGACCATAGCTTTGTGTTCGCAGTCGCCGCAACGACCGGTCCGCAGCGAGGCAAGGGGGCGAGCCCGTTCTTCATTTTAGAGGCTGCGAGTCGCGCCACATGAAGCGATTATCGACGCCATTGATATTTTCGCGAGCGACGACTTTGAAGCCAAACTTTTCGTAGAGCGTGACGTTGCGGTCGACGTCAGTCTCAAGGTAGGCGCCGAAGTTCTGGCCGTCGACCGTCGCGAGGAACGACGCCAGCATCGCCTTGCCAACGCCACGGCCCTGAAAATCCGGATGAACACCGATTGGCCCGAGATGCGCGTGAGGTTTACCAGGATCGTGCCGGGCCCACGCATTCGAAATCTTCAATTGTTTGAGCAGGCCAACACCCATCGCAGGCAAAACTGCCAGCGCGGTCCTGATCTTCTCGCCGGTGCGGAGATGACAATGCGGCCAATCGACGGCATTCAGCAGCCCGACCAGTCGGCCGCCGTCCTCGGCGACGATCGCCTGGCTGAACTTTCGGTTCAGCTTGGCGATTCCGACTGCTGACTGCGTCATCCGCCGGGCCCTGGCGTGGTCGCCGCCCGCAACGGTCAGGGCATTTGGGTTGTCGGAAAAGGCGAGACCGATTAATTCGCACGCGGCGTCCATATCGGCGGCCGATAACGGTCGGATCTCGATTCCGCGCAATTCGGGATCGCTTCGATGGTTCTGTTGGTCCAATTGCATTGCGTAACTACGTTACATATCATCGTTATGTCAAGTCAAGGAGAGTGGGATGCCAAAGATAGTGGACGCGAGGTTAAGGCGTTCGGAATTCGTCGACGCGACCTGGCGGGTGATTCGCAAGGAGGGGCTGCCGGCCGCCACGCTGCGCCGCGTGGCCGCGGAGGCGCGCTGCACGACGGGCGCGCTCACGCACTATTTCAGTAATCGCGAAGCGCTGCTGGTGCAGGCGTTACGCGCAGCCCATTTCGCAGCGGGGGCGCGGATGGTTGCGGCGGCGGGCAGGGTCAGAGGCGACCTGAAGCGGCTCGAGACTCTGGTGCTCGAAGCGCTGCCACTCGATGCGGTGCGCATGAACGAGTGGAAGACGCATCTGACCTTCTGGGGCGAAGCATGTGACAACGAAAAGCTCCGGAGCGAGAATGCCCGGCGCTTTGCAGAGTGGGGACAACTGCTTGAGGAATACATGGCGCCGATAGTGCCGGGCGAAAAGGCTCGCCGGCGCGAGGCGATGTTACTGATGGCACTCATCGACGGGCTGGCGCTTCGCTTGGTGCTCCAGGCTCGGAGAGGTTCACGGATTCAGACGGATGCGACGGAAGTCGCAGATGCGGTAAGGTCTCATTTGCGAGCCATGCAGGCACATTATTGATGATTCGGCCAACGAATCCGCCGCTGCAAGGACCTGGGATTCGTCCGCTGTCAGGCAAGTTGGAGCGCCCATTCTTCATTTTAGAGGAGGCGAAAGATTCAGTCTGAGTGTTCGAATCCAACGATCCGCTGGGTTGAAATTACAAGAGAACCGTCGCCCAACTGTCGTTTGCGGGTCACCGATTCAATTCGATAGTACCGGTTCTTTGCAATGAATTTCGGTACCCAGTTCGCATTGTCTCGATAGAAGATCATGTCTTCGGCAGACTGCACAAGCAGTCGATTTATACCCACCACTTCCGAACGAGCCATATTTTTCCGGCGGTAGCCGAAATCAGCAAACGAGAGTTTCGCGCGCTTTCTGTCAAATGAGAGATCCGGCCTGATTCGGATCGCTAGATTCGGTGCAAGCGGCACTATCCGGTTCACATAACGCCAATCCCGCGTCTCCTCTGTTGCAACCGGAAAGTCACTGGTGAAGAAGGGACTGTCTTCAAACTTGTTCAGCAAAATATCCCACTTAAAATTCCCGAAAACTGCGATATGGTTGAAGATCGCACTTATGCCAACTGCCTGTGGATATTTTGGATCGACAACGAATTCAATGTCGCCGGAAGACAAAAGGTCGGAAAGGTTCCTTCCGCCAACCTCTTCTGGCGGAACTGGTAGCATCCCATGCTCCTCCGCTGCTATGGCCGAAGTTTCGAGCATGACCCTTATAGGCTCAGCCGAAATTCGCTGGGCCGTTGGTGAACAGGCTAGGACGTATGCAACAAATCCAGCGATAGCGTAAATGCACTCGTGATCGATCTTGTCTTCGATGATCTTGTCGACAGCCGAGTTGTATCTGGGCTCAATCTGTTTCAGAAACTCTTCGATTTTGCGACTTTCTCGCAAATACGCATTCGTGCTGCCGTCATTGATTCGGCAAACTGACCGTGAATCGGGTGTAAACT
>Ga0210393_10000276_pt1 | contig 46830 bp, 80 predicted proteins | sample IncBWC27OmetaG_FD_160068 | JGI IMG/M metagenome (GOLD analysis project Ga0210393, IMG submission 160068) | Forest soil microbial communities from Barre Woods Harvard Forest LTER site, Petersham, Massachusetts, United States - Inc-BW-C-27-O ... | reverse complement strand
GGCTTAGAACAGTTTAGTGGCTTGTGTCAAGTGGTCATGGCCGTGTCTTGGTCAATCACCTTAGCACATGCTCTCAACTTTTGTCAAGAGCATTGATAAATTCCTATTTTGTCCTAGTTTTTCCTGATTTATCCGAGGCGTGTTTTTTAGTATTTTAGCTTTAGATTTTTAGCTTTCGGTCCGCTCTGGCTTATCTTCATCCAGCTCAAATCGGAAGTCCCTAAACTCTTGCATCAAGAGTCCGGCTGCTTGTGGCAATTCAAACTTGTTGAAGAATTTGAATATCATCGCGTCCGCTTCGCTGCGTGAGCACATGATTACTATGTCGTTTGCAACTTGGCGCGCTTGGCTCATGGTGAGCTGCGCGATCATTCCCTTTTCGTTGCTGAGTTGGATGTATGGTATCCCGTCTCGAACTGCGACAATTCCATTCACCCAGAATCCTTGACCAGTAGGCATTTCCTCTGGCACTGGCTCATTGATTGTGTACGTACCTTTAGCCATGAAGATATGGCAGTGACCGCAATACTTCTTTGCAATGTCCTGCTTGTTGTAGCTCGTCTTCCCGCAGGCGTGGTGCGTTATCGAAACTCGTTGTTCGTCTGTCATCGTTTTTCTCTCTCTTTGCCTTCTAGGAATCGCCGGAAGATGAATCCAGCGTTGATTACTATCCGCATGGCGCAGGCCGTCCTGGGGTGTCTCCTAACGCTTGCACGATGCCTCCAGGCCATCAGTTCGGCCGGAAGGATGTCTCTATCTCGGCGGCCATCTCCCGCAACAGTTTCGGGAGATTAAGGGCTGCAGCTTCTTCCGCTATCTGCACTGAGAACCCGCTTCCAAGTTCTCCCCCTAGAACAATCACAATCGCGCCCTCTGCCTGGGATTGTTCGCGTACATAGGTACACAGCGCATCGTATATACCTGGTCCTAACGCCATTCGGTTCCCCTTTCATTCATAGCGGATCAATCCCCTCACACAACGCCTCTGTGAGCCAATTGTCGATCGCCTCTTCCGAGTCTATTGCAGACGCCATCTTTCGCAGCCTTCCGAGTTTCGGACTAAGCCACACGTCCGCATAGATCCACTGGCAGATATACGCCTTGATGAGTTCAATTTGATCCGGAGTCAGCTTTTCCTTTTGCAAGTACGCCATGATCGGCGCGCGCAAGACTCCAGAGGTTTCGTTCATCCAGTAGCCAGGCTCAAACATTTACGCTTCCCCTCATCAAATAAAAAAGCGCAACCAGTTTAACGGCTGCGCTCTCTGTTTTTTCAAATCTAAAACGTTTTTTAGTTTTTAGTTTCCAGAGCATAGATGCGCCGTTCAAGCACATCTAAGCGTAGAGTGTCTATCTTGTCGTTGGTTCGGTCGATGCGGACGTTAAAGTAGATAGCCACGGTCACGCCCACCGCCATGAGCGAAATGAATTGGACATTGTTCATGGCTTGCCTTTCTGCTTTTGGACCCAATCCGACAGGAGAGATTCCATCAGCTCCCCAAAATCTATGTCGTCTCGATCAAACAGAATCCGCTTGGCTTGCCTACGTGTTTCCCTGCGGAGGTAGATCGAAGTCTGCATCCAATCCGGATGACTCCGCTTCGGCCCGTCCCTCCGTGTCGCTCGTCCTTTCTCTACAGACGATCCATCCCTAAAGCTGGTGAGTGCGGCGAATTTACTTCTTCCTGGGTTTGCCATTTTTATAGATTTCCCTTCCCGCTTGTTCGTAGCTTTCCCACGCGCGCGCGGCGTTTTCGTTTTTAACGTCATAGACTGGTACTCCATTCTCAGAGGCTCTGTCGAAAGCAACTAGCTGGGGGACTTCCGCAGTGAACACTGGTATGCGGCTCTTTACTAGAGTCGCACGAAGCTGGTCCCCGTCTGTACGCGGCTTGGGGGGAACCTTTGTCAGTAATACCCTGTAGCGGTCGTTGCCGATCTGCTGCAGCTTGGAGAGGGTGTAGGTCAGTCCATCGGTGGCTGTGGTTTCAGGAACGGCCGGAATGATGAGCAAATCGCATCCGTCCGCAACCTGGGCGAAGTCGACCTGGGAAGGATTCGCTTCCGTGTCGATGATGATGTGGCCGCGCGCGTACTTCGCGGCATACTTCGCGGTTTGGGTTTCGTCGACAACGCGGAACGGGAAACTATCTCCCGTCCCTCGCCGGCTCCATTTCGTTGCTGAGCGGATCGCGTCCCCGTCGATCAGGAGCGTAGGGGCGAACCTCTGGAAGTACGCGGCCAGGTGAATCGCCGTCGTCGTCTTCCCTACGCCCCCCTTGTAGCTGGCGACGGTGATTATCATTGGACCCACCTGGGAGTTTCCTCCGCCGTGTCCAGGCGAACGCTGAACGGTTCGTTGCTTCCAAGGATGGTCATGTCCAGGTTAAGTAAAGCGGTTTTAGTTTTTAGATCAAGTTTTAGTTCAATCCGCTTCAGGATCGCGCGAATCTCCTGCATCTCAGGACGAATAAATTCCTTCATCGTCTCGTCGAATCGTTCTTTTAGGTCGGTGCTCAAATCCATACTTTCACCCTTGTGTACTGTTGCAGATTCATGATGTCACACAGCCGCGTGTGCGCGTGTTTACACTTGTGGTTCATGCTTTCATCCCTTCGGCGCTCCTTTCTTCTTATTGCGTGCGATTGACGCGGCTTTTTTCTTGCGCCATTCGCGTTGATAGGCGTTTATCTTTTCCCGGTTTTCAGCTCGCCATTCGCGTTGTGAGGCGTTTACCGCTTCCCAGTTTTCGGCACGCCGTTTGCGTTGGTAGGCATTTTTCTTTTCCCGGTTTTCAGGAAGAGCAAGCCATTTACGCTTTCTGGCTTTAAGCTCTTCCCGGTGTGTCTCTATGTACTTGCGCTGTGCGGCGGCATAGGCATCTGGGTTTTTATCACGCCATTTGAGCGTTGCGGCATTGTTATAGATATGAGGTCTTTCAGCCATCCGTTTGCGGCGAGCGGCGAGCAAAGCTTCCCGATTGGCCTTGTAATACTTGCGCTGTGCGGCGTTCTTTGCGGCGTTCTTTGCGGCGTTGTTTTTATACCCCATCAGTATTTTGGAACCTCCGTCCATTCCACTCCGTCTAGCAGTGTGCCGAAGCTCTGCATAGTCCTAATATCACTCTTTTCCAGGTTTACGCTCATCTCTCCGTCAGGCCAGACATAAAGAACCGAGTTCGGACCGCAGTGCTCTTTGAGCTGATCGGTGTTGACGGGAAGCCATGCGCCCCACTGGTGCATAAAGAACGGCGTTTTAGATTCCTGGCATTCGTCCCGCAGAGCGCGCATCCACGCCGGCCGGCATGGTCTGGCGTCCTCTCCAGACTCCCCGCCGGCAATCACCCAGCGGATACGCTTTCGACCCGTCAGGTACTTCTTTAGCGTGATGTCACCCAGCAGCGGAGCCGCCTGGACGTAGCGCATCGCCGCAGGGATTTTCTGCAAGATGCTGATACGCTCGTCCGCCGTCTTTTGGTCGCTGATCGAAACACCGAGCCAGGTATTTCTAAGCGGCCCTTTTAGATGCCCTTTAGATGGATAGGCCTTGCCGTTGTACGCCTTATAAATTTTCCGCGTTGCGCGCTCGATCCGCGCCCAGACTTTCGGATGCGTAAAATAGGCGTGCATCTCTTCGGGGTACTTCGTCTGCACCTGAAACGTGATGGTCCCCGACTGAGCGATGACGCCGAAAGCATGGTCGCGGATCTCGTCCGTCACCTTGGAGTAAAAGAGGTCAGACATGTTGGCGACCTGCACAGTCTTGATGACTCTGGCTGCTCTGCCTGGTCTGAAATTGTCGGCCACCTGATCCTGCCAAAGCAGCGGATCGTAGAACTTGTCCTCGACAATCTGCACCTTCCCCGTCCATCGCGGCTTGTCGTTTACCATCTTGGCGATCGTGTAGTACGTCTCCCCGCGCTTCGCATAGCGGCCGGCGATCCGTTCCGCCCAGCAATTCAGGCAATCGTCCCCCGCGTGCTGGCATCCTCGTATCGGATTCCAGGTCGAGTCCGCAAATTTGATAGCAGTTTGTTTCACCTATATCCCCGTCCTTTCGTAATGGCGCAGGTTTACACACCCACACATCCGTCTACGCATCATAATCTTTTGTTAGGAAAAATACAGGATTATTTAGGATTTTTTAGGATTTTAGGAGTATGCTTTCGAGGACAGGAGGAAACTGCATGAAAGATGAGGTTTTGATTCAGATGCGCCCTGGGATGTCCGAGAACGAAATCGGAGACGTACTAGAGAAATGCTCGAATGTTCTACATCGCCTGCTGCAACTATCCATCGACGCCGGCGCACGCGGACACCTTACCTATTTCACCCACCTGGTAACAGCGTGCGGAGCTGCAGAGGCCGCTGTGTACATCCTCCGCCAACCACAACAGCAACAGAGTTCCATCCTTCGACCCCAGTAAAGAAGAAAGAAGAAAATGACACCAAGAAAAAACGATATTCAAAGAATCATCCGTAACTGTGACGTGCTTCAGAAAAAGCTGGACGAATGCGCGAAGCTCTTTCAGGTAAACCTTGACATGCTCTCAGCTCTGGCAAGTGGGAACGCTCCCAGCCCGAACGGATTCACCCTTCCGACGAATCACATAGAGGCAGAAATTCTCAAGGCTCTGGCGAGTTGCGCGGCCGTTGGAGTGCATACAGTTCCCCGTCCCTGGCTTGCTGTCGTCGCTCTCATAAACCCAAGAACCTCGCCATACCGGAACGCACTGGCAAGGCTTACGAAAGAGAATTTGATCCGGAGAGCTGGCCCCGGCTCCGTCTCTCTGTCGGAGAACGTGCGCGGCTCAATCGCGCCGTATCCAGTTCCGCTGGAAGCTGCAGAGCTGGTACGGCGAGCCTCCACTTTTTTCCGGAAATACGAAGCGGATTTACTTTCCAGTCTCTTCGCTCTTTCCAGCGATCACGAATGGATTACGCGGCAACAGCTAGCGGAACATGCTGGACAGAGTGTTGATTCCTCCGCTTTCCGCGAACGATTGTCTCAGCTCCGCGAAGGCGGGTTCGTTGATTTCGGGCTACTTTCCACTGTCCGCCTATCACTACACTGGTTCACCTGGTCCACCGCTCCGCTGGTAGAACCCGCATGACCGGCCTGAAGGTATCAGACTCGCTGACGCTCCCCATCGACGCCGTAACGCAGACCCTTGCTACCATCGGCCGGCGGGGAGCGGGGAAAACCTATCTCGCTACCATGATTGCCGAACAGATGCTCGACATTGGCGCGCAAACGATCATCCTGGACCCCGTTGGAAACTGGTGGGGACTCCGCCTCAAGGCGGACGGAAAATCTAAAGGTAAAGAGATTTTTATCATCGGAGGAAGGCGCGGCGATGTCCCTATTTCGATCGAGGCCGGCGCGCGCATCGCAAGGCTACTGGTCGAGAAGCCCATCTCCGCAATCATCGACATCTCAGAATTTCGCACCGGCGAACGCAAACGCTTCGCAGCGGATTTTGCCGAAGAGTTCTTTCATCTGAAAAAACAGCAGACATCGCCGGTCCATATCTTCATCGAGGAAGCCCAGCTCTTTGCTCCGCAGTTTCCGCGTCCGACACGCAAGGATGAGAAATTTAGCGAGGCCGAGATGTTGGGCGCGTTTGAGCAGATCATTCGCCTGGGACGCAATTACGGTATCGGCGCGACTCTCATCACCCAGCGGCCGCAGAGCGTAAACAAAGAAGTCTTGAACCAGACCGAATGCCTCTTCGTCTTGCAAGTGAACGGACGCCAGGAGCGGGACGCGCTGCAAAGGTGGGTAGAGGAGCACAGCGCCAGCGATCGCGCCCTGGTGGGAGAGCTGCCCGGCCTGCACCAAGGCGAGGGGTTTGTGTGGTCCCCGTCCTGGTTGCGGATCTTCGAGCGAATGCACTTCGCCAAAAAGACAACGTTCGATTCAACCGCCACGCCGAAAGTGGGCGCAACGCAAAAGGCGAGAGTCCTCACGAAGCTTGACGTTGCCGCGCTGAAATCGGACCTTGAGGAAGTTATCACCCGCGCGCAGAAGGATGACCCCCAGGCCTTACGGAAGCGCATCGCGGAGCTGGAGCGCGAACTAAAGAAGAAACCAGCTCCCGCGAAAGAGCCGCAGATCGACACCGCAACGCTGTTAAAGCCGATTCGTTCGCAGCTCGCCAAGTATTCTGAGCAGTTGCGGAAGGCGCAGCATGTAGCGCGGCAGTTGGTCGTTGTGCTGGAGAGCGACGATATAGAGGCGACCATAGAGGCGTATGTCAAAAACGCAAGTGTCGCATACAAAGAGCGCACCAGCGAGCCGAAGATGCGGCCGGCAGTTCAGCCCTCCAACGACGGACTAACCGGACCGGAGCAGCGCATCCTGGACGCAATCGCATGGTTTGAAGCGATCGGCGTAGCGGATCCGGAACAACCCGCCGTCGCATTTCTCGCCGGCTATTCCTTCAAGTCATCGAGCTACACCGTTCCCCGCAGTATCCTTGCTCGAAAGCAGACGGTCGAATACATGGCAAATGGACGGATCCAGCTCACGCCGAAAGGCCGCGCTCTCGCGCACGATACCGATACCCCCGCAACTAACGCAGGCCTTCACCATATGATCTACGCGAAGCTTCCAGGACCGGAAGGCCGCTTGCTGCGTCCGCTCATCGAGGCCTATCCCGACGCGATGACTAACGAAGACCTGGCGCACGATGCAGGGTATTCGGCGGCGTCGTCCAGCTATTCGGTTCCGCGCTCTCGCTTGAAAAGCTTCGGGCTGATCGAGTACCCTGCGTCCGGCCAGGTCCGCGCGCGTGACATCTTATTTCCAATTGGAGGATAGATTCATGGACACATATAAATTTGAAATTTCAGTTACGCAGTATTGCACTTTATTCCTTGCGCTGGGATACGCTAGTGGCGCGGCGATGAAGGATCAAAATCCGGGCCTTGGACAAGACATTTACGATCTTGCGCTCGTTATGAGCAAACAAGCTCTTTCACAGGAGAAGAAATGAAACCGACCGTAATCCTGCGACTGACAACCTCTCAGCGTATGGCCTTGACCGACGTTCTGCTTTCATACATCCGGCTCTCAGACCAGCCACAGGAATTTCTGGACGTGGTGAATGACATCACCACAACGGCCGGCGATCTACTGAGGCTCGTTCTCAGCTCCAGCGTGGAGGAACAGCGAACGTGAAAGATGTAAGGAAATTGTTCGTGGTGAATAGCCCCATCCCGCTAGACAACGACATGGTTGTGGTGCTTTGCGACTTCTGCGGCGACGAACGGTACTGCTGTGCAGAGAATATCAAGACAGCGCGAAAGCGGAAGATGCAAGTTGCCTGCTTGAACTGCTTCATCGCACTCACGGAGAAGGACGGCTTTAACATCGGCGGAGTCCTTTCGCATGGCGTCGTACTTAAACCAGGCGAAGAAAACAACTAAAACCCTAACTCTTTCGTGTATATACTTTCGGACAAGCAAATGTACCAAACCCTACAATTCACGGTGCCGCTGACTCCGCCCTCAGTGAATCACACCTATCAACCCTGCATGTATACGGGCAAAGATGGTTACGCGCATCGAGGCCGCAAGCTCTCGAAAGAAGCGAAGGCCTACCGAGAGGCAGTTGCTCTCTTCGCCAGGGGCCGCGTGATGCTTGACGCCAAGGCGTATAGTGTCCGTGTCATCGTTTTTCTTGGTTATCGGCAGCGAGGGGATGCAGGTAACTTCGAGAAAAACATTGGCGACGGTCTTCAAGAGGCCGGCGTTTTCGCCAACGATTCAAGGGTCAAAAATTACAACATCTCGGTAGATAGGGACTGGAACAATCCAAGGACCGAAATCACTATTGAGGTAATGTCCCCGCCGCAACGAACCAAAGGAGTAACGATTGATAACTTGCCAGCAATGCCAGAAAGAATTCAAAAGCAATTCGGGCCTGTCGTCACACATGGCGATGGCTCACCGCATGAATCGAGCTGGAGAACCTTTGCCCGAAAGCAGTATCGAGAAGCGCAAGGCAACGCTAAGGAATAGTCCCGAGGTTCGCGCGAAGGCAGGCAAGACGCGCACCCACAACTATATCGCCAAACTTGCAGAACGAGGCATTCACCGTTGTCCCGAGTGCTGGGCTACTCAGCACCGAGCGATTGAGTTCAAGAGTCCTGTTGAACTTGGCAGACATCGGCGCTTCAAACACAACGTACTCGGCAGATCAGCAGGTAAAACCGAGGATCCCGTGGTTCATTTGTTCCAGTGTCCTCATTGTGAAAGATCCTTCCCGAAACAACACGGTCTTAGTATTCACATTTCGTCTGCCCATCAAATATCAACCGAAATGGCTCTCACGCCCCCAACCATCTCAAAGGAGCTAACGAATGGCGATGGCCGCACGCAAGCAGTCACCCAGCAACCCGAAGCCAAAGCGGACCGCAACGGTCATAGACATAGCGATGCCGCGCTTGCCCAAGCACTTGCAATTGCTCATGTCACAGGGATCATTGAAAACGTCATCCTTACAGTTGCAGCAAAGTATGACCTCCCTCCACGGCAGTTTGCCTCCAGGGTCGTTGTATCTCTTGGCGAACGTTATCAAGAGGAGCGGTAGGGGCTTTGGCGTTCCGACCTGGTGTGTCTTCTGTGAGGCTCGTCCGCCAAAGGATCTGCACCGTACTGACCTGCGCCGGCGCTGGCAATCGCTTCACTATGCCATGCACGTAAAGAAAGGCGACACGCCTGAAGACTTTGAAGTTCATCACGGCGATCTACGGAAGGTGTAATCTTCCGTCGGAGGATTCAAGCCATGAGAGAAGTGGGATGCATCGTACCTCTGCCGACGCGCAAGCAGGCCCTAGACCAATCGAAACGGGTCTTCCTCCAGACCGGTAGTTACCCGCCTGGCATTTGTCATTTCTGCGGCTGCACCGATGACAACGCCTGCGTAGATCCGATGGGCGAACCGTGTAGCTGGTTCGACGACCAGGCGACGGTTTGCAATGCCGGCGTCTGCATCTATCGCTACAAGAAAGAGCGCGGTGTATGAATAGCTCTCCGTTTCTGACATCGCGCCTCACTCCCTCTCTCTGTCCCGGCTGCGGAACTTTTCTGGATGCGGCGACCAGTACACTCGCAGCAGCAAGGCCGGAGCCGGAAGATTTTACGATCTGCATAAATTGCGCGCGAGTGCTTATCTGGAATGAAAATATGCAACTGCGGCTGGCCAGCGAAGCCGATATAGACACGCTTCACGACGAAGCGCGACAGGCTTTGAACAATACTCGAATGGCCATCTACATGATGAAGCATGCAGGCCATGCGTAAGCGAAAATTCATCCTGGTATGCGACAGCGATCCGGTCAACCTCGCTGTGCTGAAGATCGTCATCGAGACGCGCGGACCGTTTATCGTCACCCAGGCTGAATCCGCTTATGATGCGATCGAGCATTTACGCTTCGGATGGTATTTCGTTTTGGTCACAAATCTAAAACTTTTAGGTTCTGGCGGGGACGAGCTGGCCGCGCGCGTCAAGCAGGTCTGTCCTTACGTGAACACGATCGTCTACAGCGAGCAGCCGGCCGATCGACCCAGGCGAGGCCTGCCTGTCATCTCCGACAATTTCTTCCGTGGCAGTCTCACCAGCCCCGCTCTGTTACTTGATGCCGTCAAAATTGCCGCGCGAAGAAAACGCGGACCGAAAAAAGGTTTCTCCTTACATTCGCTCTACCGCACAACCAGGCGCGCGGCATGAGTAAAGTTGAACGCTGTCCAAATGTCGTGAAAAAAGGGCTTGTAAACGGTAAACCCGTCTATAAATGCGCCGTCCTTTGTCCGATCTGCAAAGGATCCGGAAAGGTAATCACCTGCCCTGGCTGCGACGGTGCCGGTCTGCGCGTCGGAGGATTCCCCTGCGCGACGTGCGGCACATGTGGTAAGGTGCCTGTGTTCAGTTAGTAACACCCCGTCATGTAACAACCTTACGACGCCCCAGGCGGGATTCTCCGCGCTGGCTTTATTGCTGTGCTTTTTCCTCTATAGATCGTTCCCTGTGTGTACGTTGCTCTGTGAGCGGAGAAGCCACAAGTTTTTGTAGGGGTTGTTATGCCATCATCTGATCCGTTCGACTCGCTTGTAAGCGAGTATGCGTCCATTGCCGGCGACTTCGCGGCACAGCGGAAGCGTCTGCGCGAAGCGCGCATGAAATGGATTGAAGAGAACGAATGTCCCACCAGCTACACGATTGACACCACCGACAAAGACGGCAAAGTTACGAAGCACGCCACGCCGTTCCAGGTTGGAAAGATCCAATACCCCGACATCTGGACTGAGGATATGAAGGTCGCCGCCAAGCCCCTCGACGAAGCGGCCGCAGAGCAGATGTTCGCCGGCATTGAGGCAGTCACCCAGGCCAGCGCCAGCGAGGAACCACGCCTCACCATCCTCATTGACGGCGACAAACAAACAGCGTTTTTGACCGGATCGAAAGTCGATGTCTCGCCGCATCCTGCGATCGAGGAAGGGGAAGACTATGGCGAATATTATGAAAGAGTCAGCCGTTCGTACCAACGGCAAGCAGCAGCATCCGGAGCCGGGGGACCAGTCGCCGGTAATGACGGTCTACGGCAACCCGCCGCAGTTGATTCGCCTGGAGGCGGACGGACTGATGCACCTGGCGACAGCTCTAGTGAATGCGCTGGGCCAGTGCTGGATCGTCACGCCGACGCGCTGCGTCCTGGCGACGGCCGGCCAGCCGGCTCCAGCGACGATGCAAGCCTCGCCGCCGCCGCTACCGTTCCAAACGAATCAGTCACACCAGCCCCAGAACACCCAGCTACCGCACCAGCAGCAGTTAACGGCGGGAATCTGTCCGAGGTGCCAGGGGAATAAAGTTACGGCGCGCGGCAACACATGCCCCGTCTGCAACGGAATCGGCAGGGTACGTCCATGAGTCCGCGTCTCCCTTACGATCCGATGGAAACCGGCCCCCTCCCCTTGTTTGGCGAGAAGGACCGCGCAGCTCTCGACCATCTGATAGACGGCCTGGAGCGCAACCTGAGAAGCCACATCGTTACCCGCGTCATCGAAGGCGCGTACCCCCTCATCAGGCGCGGATACGCGGCAAATGAGCTACAGATTCTCGGCTTCGGTCCGGAAATCACGATTGAGCCAATACGCGAGTTTATGGCTATCCGCCTTTGGTGGAGACGCATAATGATGCGTTTGCATCTATCCGCAAACCCGCGTGTGCAAGATTATGCACAGATGCAATGCGATGACTACGACACGCAACGCCTGATAAAAGGCCTGAAGCTTTTTGAATCCGATCAGACGGAGGTACTTCGCAGTGTCACTAGAGACTGATATGGAAACCGTTTTGCAGGCCTATCCAACGGCGCACAGCCACCGTTACGAGTCTACGGGTGGCTCGAAGATCATGAGCTGGGTGATTAAGTCCGGATTCGGAGACGACTTGCCGGTAGGTCCGTCCGCATTCAGCGAAAAGAACGCCTGGCGCTACGCCTGCGAACGGCTGGAGAAACACGATGGCTAGAATCAGCGATTTTGCGCCGGCCGGCCGGCTGCTCTGCTTCTCGCAGATGCACCCCAAAAACCTGAGCCGGGACACGATGTTTTTTCTTGAAGAGAAGGGCGGGTTTTTTGTCTTCGGCTGCAGCCTGTGTACCGAGCTGCAGCGCCGGCCACAAATCCACGTTATTTCCAAAAGCCAGCAGGGCTTGAGGATCTACAAGCACACGCGAAAGGCGGAGAAAATTGACCGTGACAACTCTGGAAAAATCGTCAGCTTCCGTTAAACAGTCTGCGAAAGCAAAAAAACGCTGGAATGGCGTAGGGCAGAAAGAACGCTCGCGCACGATGGCGCGCGTGGCGCATGAACGCTGGAGCGGCATAACGCAGACCGAGGACGAAATCCGCAAATACTTCGAGTCTGCGGATCTGGACGCAGCACTTGAAACCTATGCCGTGATGCGAAAGCAATATGAGCAGGCAGGGAAGCTCATCGACCATCGCGTACAGACCGAGCGCAACACCGAGGCCTGCGAGAACTGCGGGACGAGGTTCGACAAGGACAAGGTTTGGTACAACCGCGAACCCGTCAAGGATCCGGAGACGGGCATCATGCGGAACATTTTCAGTTGCAGCCAGGCCTGCATGATCGCCCTGAAAGGGAAAGCAACAGGTATCAAGCAAGCACGCAGAGCGTGAAAGGCACTCCCCCATGTTGGATCTGTACCAGGCGGAGAAATTCTTCCGAAGCTTCACCGTTCGGGACCGGCAAACAAACCGGCCGATCCCCTTCCGTCTGAATCCCAGCCAACAGGACATCATGCAGAAATGCCGCGACCACATGGCGCGCCGGCGAAGGCTTTTCGTCATCTTCCTCAAAGGCCGGCGGCTGGGAGTTTCCACCTGGGCGCGTTTCTTGATGCAGGCGCACTTACTGGAGAAAGAGTTTGCCGACGGCCTGATCCTGGGACAGCAGAAAATCACCGCCCGCGCCCTGTACGAAGAAGCGCACAGCGTATGCAAGCAGCTCCCGCTCAAAAAGAACGCATGGAAATACACCCAACAGGAGATAAATTTCTGGAAAATCCCTTCAAAGCTTTCCTGGCAGACGGCCGGCAACGTGGTTGGTTCTCGCGGTCTGGGATTCACGATGTTGCACGCAACGGAAGCGGCGTATTACATCAATGCGGACGTGTTCCCGGCGGTTTTTTCTACCGTCTCAGACGACCCCGAGAATGTCGTACTGGTCGAAACAACCCCCAACGGTAAGGAAGGCCCAGGACAGGCCTACTACGATTTGTGGATGGCGTCTGTAGCCGGCGACACGGAATACCTTACGGTCTTTCTCCCCTGGCACGAGGACCCGGATTACGTCCGCGATCCGAAGCTCGCCAAGGACGCCCCCCGCGACGACTACGAAAAGTACCTGATGCGGGATTTGAAGCTGCCGAAGGAGCGGATTGCGTTCTACCGGACCACGCTCACCTCGAAATGCGGCGGTTCGCTCGATCGGTGGCGGAAAGAGTACCCCGGCGACCCCGATGAGGCCTTCAACGCATCCGGCGATCCGGTCTTTGACTTCGACGCCATCACGCTCTGTAGTAAATGGGCGAAAAACACAGCTTTTAAGCAGATGGAGCTGGAGACGGCACCGGGACACAAGGCGCGCGCGCGGGAGAACAGCCAGGGACGCTTTATCGTCTATGAAGCTCCGGAGCCAGGCGCGCATTACTTCGCCGGCGTCGTGATCGGCATGGCCGACAAGGACGACGAGGGACCGCCCGAGCCAGACATGCTGGCAATGGTCGTCTGGAACGGTGAAACCGGCGTCATCGCCGGCCGCGTGCATATCCCCTTGCGCCAGGAGTTCGCAACCAACACCGTCTATGCCTTTGCCTGCTACTTCAACCGCGCCATGATTGCCTGCGAGGACAGTCACGGAGGATTCGGGACGCGGATCTTCCAAGAGCTGCGGGACCGGGAGAGGTATCCCAACCAGTACAAGTGGAAGGGCAGGAACGACAAGGCAGATCCAACCAGGTCAGCGAACAGTCTGGGATTCACCATCACCGATTACACCCGCAACATGATGCTGAACACCCTCTTGACTTCGATCAAACGCCGCGAGGCCATCACCAGCGACGAGGCCTTTGTCGAGCAGATGTCCTCCGTCCAGTGGTCAAACGCCTTCCGCTTTGAAGCCATCGCCAATTTTGACGAGATTTTCTATGCCGGCGCGCTGGGATGGATTGCCAAAGACCAATGGCATCCTCGCCGCTGCGAAGCTTACGAATCCGCGATCAACGAAGATCCGCTGGAACTAAAGGGAGTCAATTTCAAGGTTTCGCATATGAGCACCCAGGGCGGAATTTTGACCATGAACCTGCAGCATCACCTGGATGAAATACGCCGCATGGAGGAGAACAGGGATGAGTCCTAGAAAAGCAGCAACGCAGAAACCCAAAATTACGGAAGTGCAGCCAGTCGAAATTGCGCCCCCGCAGACAGACGTAAACGTGGATGTGCAAATACCCGACGTTGTAGACATGCAGCCGCTCGAAGCGCCGAAAAAGCGGCGCAAGCTGCAGACGCCGGCCGCTCCGATGGAGCTGGACCCGCAATATGTCGCCAACCCCGAGCGTATGCAGTACGCGCTCTTGCTGGCATTACTGTTGCGGCAAAAGGGAACGGCGAAATTCTCCGCGAAAGACATGGAGTACGTCGACACCGATTACAACATCCTTTTCGCGCGCACCCTCGACGGACAGCACCTGGAAGTAACAGTTGTCAGCGCGCAAAGTGGAATCATTCGCTCACCCGAGCGGGAAAGGCAGCAAGCCGAATGGAGACTAAAAGAAGAGGCCGCAAGAACGTTGACTTATCCAAATATCCCCCCTGCCCCCTCAACCGAACATCCAGCAGCCGCGCTGTTTACCCTACAGGGAATGGACCCGAACCAGATTTACGCGGGGTTCCCGCCGCAGCCAGTCCGACCGTTCGATCCGGACCAGATGGCGCAGAAGGCGCAGGCGGGACTAGCGCCAGCTTCGATACAGCCCCAGGGACAGGTGGTTCCGTTCCCGGTGGACCAGCAAAAAAACCCGGACGGAAGCGCCCCATACCATTTCCCCTTCCAAACCGGCGACCGTCCGGAGACGGCGGGACCGGTCAACCTGGACCACCTACACCAACAGCTCCTCCAGAGGGACCAGGAGATACAGCAGCAGGAAGCGGAAGCGATCGAGCGCCAGGAGCGAGGGCAGTAGAGACGGCGCCAGGCCGCGCACTCTCCGCGCGCGAGCTGCAGGAGTTGGAGCGGAAAGAGCAGGCGGAAAAGGCAAGCGCGCTGATGGGGGAAATCTTCGGCGCATTTCGCCAGGCGCGCAGCCAGGTAGACGGCGGAGCGCAAAAGGCCTTTGAAGCTCTGCAGGACAAGATTGCGGAGCACGCCGGCGAGTTGATTCACCTGGGATTCAGCGGCATGAAAGAGATTGTCGACATGTTGATGAAGCTTGACGGAGTGCTGAAGGACGAGGCCGACGACAGCATCGGCAACGAAGCCACGCTGCAGAAGTTTTTACGCAAGGCCGACGATTCGGCCGAAGGGGTGATGACGCAATGACCGATGAAACACGCAAATTAGACGCTAACGGAGTGATGATTTCTCAATCGATGTTGTTTTTCGCGGCGGCAGATATGGGCTGGAGAACGGGGCATATGCCGGCGCGTCTGAAGATGGCGGAGGATGTCTTTGCCGCCGTCATACAAACGTATCCCGAACCCTCGAAGGCCTTCGCTTATCCAATTGACCTCGACGCCACCGTCCCACGCGGCGAAGTGATTGTTATCGACAAAGACGGAGAGATCGTTGGGACGATCTACAACGTCGGCAATCCAGGTCTGATACCGGAGCCGGTAAAGACGATCGCGGACGCGGCCGGCGGGACCGTGACCGAGGTTGGCTACCTGCCAGACGGCAGCGGGTTTGCCACGATGTCATCCCCGCTCCCCAAAAACCATTGGCTTTACGCGAATCACCCGAACATTCCCCCCATGCCGTTTCGCCTGGGACAGAACGAGTTTTTCATGTACGCCAGCCGCGAGAAGTTCGGACCAGAGGGCGGACAAGACGCCTCGCTAGCGCATTCCATCGGCCGAAGCTCGTTCACGCGCGCCATCGTCGCGGCAGGGAAGTACGCGATCCGCTGCTCAACCCTGAATGGAGCGGACGACTTCGATCCGGACGCAATGCTACAGAATTTGGTTGTCGGAATGATCGGCTATTGGACCGATACAGGACTCACGGACGACGCCTGCGCCAACCCTGAGCGACCGTTCAATTTTGAACTGGAGACGTAAACCATGATTGTTTTCTCGACCCAACGCAAAAGCGCACCCACACGCGATCCGCGCATCGTGCATATTGAGGAGTGGCAAAACCTTGCCGATCGTAAACGCGACGATGCGTTGGGTACGAGTTTCTTTGAAGAAACTAAAACCCTTTTTACTTTGTCCGACAATCCGGTAGCGCCCCGCTTCCGGCCGGCCGTCCGGCTTCCCGAATTGCAGATGATGTGCATGAAAGAAGCCAACGATCTGAGCGAATACCAGCCCCAGGCCTACATCTACAACCAGACTTCAGATAAGCGCGTGGAGTCGATCGAGCAGGCGTTCAAAGCACAGTGGAATCGGATGTTCATTCCCTACCACCTGCTTTTTTCATTTGTGGCAATGGAGTTTATGGGGACCGGTTTCCTGCATTTCGGCATAAATCCATTCGCGCGAAACAATCGGGGGGAGATGTGGGTAAAGTGGCGCGAGTCGAGGTCCGTCCATTCCGACCCGAACGCGGACTATACCTGCAACTGGTCATTCATCATCGTTGACGATTGGGTACACCTGGACGAAATCAAACGCAGGTTCCCCGAGCGCGCGAAGTGGCTCCCGAAAGAAGCTTCGCGGCCGCAGGACGTGCAACGCACCGACGAAGCCAGCAGCGGTTTTCGATTGCCCCCTGGTCCCTGGCAACAGATGCCACCCTTCGCCGGCATCGGATCCGCACAACGCGGATCCGCCAGCCGGTTACGCACCACCTATTTCCTCGATTATTCGCGGGAAATGATAGGCGAAATGCCTAAAAATCCGGACGAGCTAGCTAGGTACAGATGGATCTACCCGCGCGGCCGCGTGATCGTCGATGCCGAAGATGTGTGTCTGGCCGATGGTCAATGCCCGTTCCGCAAGTTCCCCCTGGTGCCGGTCTGGGCGACTCCGCCCCTCTATGGAACGTGGGCGGTCCCACCGACGCGCTACAGCGTCTCGCTGCAGAACCTAGCCGAGCGGCTTTACTCGCAGACGTTTGAGAACTTCTACCGGATGAACAACGGCATATGGTTGCTGCCCGAGTCCGCGCAGATTGACCAGGGCAAATTCGGCGGCATCCCCGGCGAGAAAGCAACCTATCAGGGAAGCCAGCCCCCGCAATGCGTCACCCCGCCGGCGTTCCCGTCGACCGCGATCGAGTTCCCCGAACGCCTGATGACGAAGCAGAAGGAGCTGCATGGGTTCACCCAGGCGCGCCAGGGCAACCCAGGATCCGGCAACCTGTCGGCCGAGCTGTTCGACGCGGCGGTGCTGCGCGGCCAGTCGATGACCCAGCTTCGCGGCCGGCTCGCTTCCAAGGCCGTCCTCGATCTAACCGAGCTGATCGTGTACTCAATGATGGAATTCATGCCGTCGCAGAAGATGGCATACAAGGAAGGCGCGAAATTCTCCGTCGTCGACTACAACCAGCCCGACGAGTCGCTTGAAAATTACGAAATGTTTCTCGATGACGGCTCGTTCCACGTCAAGTCTCAGGCCGTCGTCTCGAAAATCGCAGAAGCACTGATGACGCGCGGCCAGATCCCCGTAGGCACCGGCCTAGAAATGCTGGGCTATCCGGACGCGGACAAAGTTCAACAAGCGCAGCAGACGCAGCAGGCGCTGACCGCTGTGACCGCTGTAAGCGAAGGCAAGGCCAAAAAGTGAACCAAAGGAGTTACTGCTATGAGCACCAATACACTTCCGGCTTTATGCAATGATGCAATTGCAAACACGCGCAGTTATGAGTATTTATCTATCCGCGAGGTCGCAACGCTGCTAGAGAAAAGCCTGAGCCGAACGTATGCAATGGCGCAGGAAGGCCTGCTCACCGAGGTAGGATTTTTAGTTTTGCGGGTGAAAAACGGCCGCACCTGGGTTGGAATACCCACATGCGGCCTGTCTCAGTTAAACTCAACGGAAAAGAAAGGAGATCCATAACCAATTTTTTCCGCCCTTTGAGGTGCCTGGAAGCACTTTCGAGGAATGCATACGGCTACGAGGGAACTTAAAGGAACAAAGCTGGACGCTTCATTTGTAGGATGAAGCGGAAAGTTCCAAAGAACACGCGCAACCCAGTAGAAACACATAGCTGACCCTCACCTTAGCGCATTCCTCGAAAACTTCCAAGCCCTCAAAGGTAACGACCCCCCATGTTTTCCGCTTTTTTTGCGGATCGTTAACCAATTTGGTTGTCACACCCACCAGCTAGGAAGGTAAGGCCCGAGCGATGAGTTCCACCGTAAACAGATTGGAGATGCAAAGCGCCATGATTGCCAATAACCGCGACAGCGCCGAAGACGTTCGCTATATTCCAAGCTTCCTGATTCAGTGTTGTCTCCCGCAGAATGACCCAGGCCCGATTGCGGTCTGGAAACGCTATCACCACCAAACCCGCATCCTGATTCATCCCTGGTACGACTGGAACGATAAGCCCCACTACCCGTATGGCGTTTTTCCCCGCCTGCTTTTGTATTGGGTGGTTTGGGAAGCCATGCAGCACCGCAAGCGCGAAATTCGCTTAGGTAAAAGCTTCGACCAATTTCTAAAGAATTTTGGAGTGATGAAGAAAGACAAAAGCGCCCACCACTACAGAAAAATTATCTGGCAGCAAATGATGAGCTTGTTTGGCTGTCACATTATGTTTGAACGCTGGAGCAAGGAATCAAGCGCATGGCAGCATATCGACCTCGCCCCCAAAGGCGACATTGAATGGAACAGGAAAGTCCTGGGAAGTCGCCTCACGCCTGACTCTCACATCCTGCTCGGAGAGGCTTTCTTCGAGGAAATTCAGCGCCGGCCAGTCCCCATTGATATGCGCGCGATTCACGGTCTAAAGCATTCCGCGCTGGCACTCGACCTCTACACCTGGGCGACCTACGAGACATTCATTCAGAGCACAAGGCCCCTGGGCGGACGCAGACACTCGCTTACCAGTTGGGCCGACCTGATGTATCAGTTGGGTGCGAATTACGCACTCCCGCGCCAATTCAAGGCCAAGATTCCGCATGTTCTGGAGCAGGTAAAAGCTGTCTATCCAGAGCTGCAAGCTGAACTGCTACCGGAGGGGCTTCTCGTTCACGCCTCGCGGCCAGCAGTACAGATTAGGGAGAAGAGGGAGGCGAACACTATCGCATAAATAGGCGTCACCAAAGTGGGCACAACCGGCGGCAAAATGCCAGTTTTGCCGCATACAGGAGAGTTGTGCTTCTGTAAACCCATGCCGAACGCACCCGCGTTTGTGCAAAAGTGCATTAGTGTGCTCAAAAATAAGCTATTTACCCCTGTGGAAAACTTGTGGAAAGCGTCCGGGAATCGCCGGAGGGCTGTGAAATTCGTCTCGTAAGTTATTGAAAAATGGTAGGGGGAAAAACACAGGATAAAACGACAATGTACCCACGATGGTGACGCTTTTGTACCCACGATGGTGACGCCCATATGAATTAGTAATAGTACTTAGCTACTACTGCTGATATAGCTAGCTCTAGTGGGGCGTTTTACACATCAACCGAACTGCGAAGTCGAGGAGCTGGAGCCTGGTGCGGTGTACCTGCTCCGTGTCCGGCTCAACCTGACGAAAGACACGCTCGATCCGCGAGTGTACTGGTTCGGATCCGAAGCCAAGGCGCTCGTCAGAGCCAAGGATCTTCTCCACCGGAACGTTCGCGCGAACCGCAGCGCCGTACTCGGCTACGATCTCGAAGACTGGCGGCTACAACTGCATAAAATTATCGTCGTCCCCGCAGTGTGGAACCTGGTTGCGATATTGAACTATCACCACCGTGGGCTACCCCCTTGGAGAGAAACCAGGTTTCGCCCGACAGAGCGGAGACTGATTCGCCAATGGCATACCTGGGAACTGCCGGGATGGGTGGGAACGGAACAAGATCCCGGCGACCGCACAGATAGCGAGGTTTTAGCCACGTCCGAAGAGGAGCGCGCCTGGCAGCACTGGATCAGCGGCGAATTAACTTAGGCGTCCCGCGAAGAAGACTCTTGCATCACACCCCGCATAGAGGCGTATATTTCCTCCGATGCCAGCCAACAAAAAACCCGCTAAAAAAATCCCGAAGAAGAAGGCGAGGAGGCGTGTGATGGCAGAAGAACGCGAGGAAGACCAGCAGCAACGCGAAGGCGAAGGGGAAAACGAGGGAAACCCTCACGACGAGTCCAACGATGCAACAGAGGGCGAGCCAGGCGCATTGCCGCCGCATCCTGGAGAAGAACCAGAACCCGAAAACCCAGAAGTCGAGCCGGAGCCACCCGAACCGCTCACCCAGGAACAGCAATTTTTGCTAGTCATCGCAGCGATTATTTTCACCAAGTCAAACCTTCACGTGCTAGCCGATGCCTACAAGAACGCAAAGAACCTGGTACAGCTCATGCGCGACGAGGAAGCAGCCGAGGCCGTGAAAGCAGCCGAAGCCGAGAAAGCGGCTGCAGCCGAAAAAGCAGCTAAGGCCGACAAAGCCAAGGCTGACAAAGTAGCAGCAGCCGAAAAAGCCAAGGCCGACAAAGCAGAAGCAGCGGCAAAAGACAGGGAGGCGGCTCATGGTCACAAGCGCCAGTATTGAAACCGCCGTACTCTCTTCAAGCATGAACAACTCGACCGACACGGAAGTGATGCTCGAAGAAGAATCGACCACGGCCGCGGCCGGAATGATTTTGCTCATCGATGCCGAGTACATGACCATCACCGACGCAGCGGAAGCGAATGCGCTGCAAGTGACGCGCGGAACGGCCGGCGTTACAACCTCGCACGCTTCCGGCTCCCAGGTTTCGATTGGAGAGACGATCCCAGCTCCGATCGACACCGAGAACGAGAACCAGGTCCTCCTGGTGCAACTCGCCGCGACGATGTTTGCCAACCCCACAATGCATTCGCTAAACGATGCATACCAGCAGGCAAAAAATCTGATTGCGATCATGCTGGCGGATCCGGAAGCAAATCCGCCGACCAGCAGCTAGCCAACTCTTCCGGAGCAAGAGTAGTCTTACTGGCTAACCGGAGAGTCGCGTGACATCTCCGGAGCCATTAGAGAATCTTCAATCAGAACGTAAGCACCGTTTCGCAATCGACGGTGCTTTTTTTTGCGCCCAAAATCCGGCACGCATGTTTCCAGCTACTTTTTGACCCTGAGATTTCCCGGCGTTTTACTTAACGCTATGAGGCTCAAAGGCACTCAGGGTTTAGAGCTGGTCAGGTACGACGATTGCGCGTGTGGAACCACCGCGCTTGTCACCTGTCAGCTCGCGCTGCATGGAAAGCTTACTGTCCCTTTGACTGTCGAACGCGAAATTTTTTGGGGTTTCTCGGACGAGATAGAGCGCCACCACTGGCTGGAACGTTGCGCCAGAACATTGCTAGATATTTACGGCGATGCACGAGACGGGCGGGTGTTGTCCGACCATGAAGTGCAGCAGAGAGCAGCCGCTTGATGCCTGCGCTTGGAAGGGAGGTAAGCATATGGCAGTTGTAGTAAGGCGCGCACGCCGGCGCTCCCGCAGGGGACGCCGTAGGGTCGTCTAGCCAATAGACAACCGAGAAGTCAAAAAAATCCAAAAATGACGGGGAACTGAACAGGCGCATGGAAGCTTCCCCCCGTCAAAAGCTTCCGGCGCTTCCCCAAGGAGAGACGAGATGGCAGCAGAGAGAGAAAGACCGAGACTGGAACGGCTAGGACCAGGCTTTAGCCCCGACGAAATCAAATCGCCGCTCTACGTCGGGCCGAGTCGTGGGCAGGAAGGCTGGACGCCGGCGAACCCTGAAATCGGAGAGGCCAAGGATCCTCTGGGCTACATCCCGCCGGATATTCCGAGGCACGACGGATTCTGACAATGCCCCCACCTGTCCAAACAGCGGAAGCGCAGAACATCCTCCAGATGTTGGCCGGAGCTGGCGGACCGACACAGGGCGCGGTGCCTGCAGGAACCCCTTCCCCGCAGGCACAGGCCTTGCAAGGCGCAACGCAGCAGCTCGACGGCGCAAACCCACAAGGCATGGTCGCCATGTTGCGCCAGGTCAACGATGCACTGGCGCAGGCCTATCTCATGGCCGCGATGCGGATCCCCGACATGGCGACCGACATTTCCAAAGCGCGCACGTCGCTAGAGCGCGCCATCAAAACCGGCCAAACCGCCGCCCAGGTAGTGCAGAGCGTCCGCCCGATCATGAACTCGGCCGGCGTAGGTCCGATGGCCGGCTCGACCGGCGCAGGGCCAGATATCGGCGCACTACTCGCCGGCGGCGGCGCAGGCGCACCAGGAGCGTGATATGGCTATCGATTGGAAAAAAGTAGTCGAGGACAAAGCGGCATATCCGGACGACGCGAAATTTACCATCAACGGCGAAGAGGTTTCGTTCGGTGAATTTCGCCGGCAAAACGCGGCATCACGCGGCGAACTCGAACAGACCTTGACCACTCGCTCTGCCGAACTCGACCAGCGCGAACAGACACAACGCCGCGCCGTCGATACGCTTGCGCGCGTGCTGGAGAACGTCTCCGCCGCTACCGGACTGACCTACGACCAGCTTATAAAAGGCGACATTCCGCAGCATCTTCGTCAGGCCGTGGCCACCGCGACCCGCACGACTACGACGGAGGCCGGCGTACAGCTCGCGGACGATCCGCTCTATAAGCCGCTGCTCGATGCGGTTATCAACCCCATGCGGAACGATGTGAACATCGTCAAGCGCGGCCTGTATGACGCGATCGGCGCGTACAAGAACGATCACACCCGCCTTGCCTGGCTCGACTGGTTGACGACCGGCGAAAAGCCGGCCGGCTTCAGCGCGAAGTACGAAGACGTGCTGCAGATGGCCGTCAACAAAGGCTACAAGGACGAGATTGGTTTTCCGGACGTAGCGCGCGCGGCGAAAGAAATGGCCGGTCCCATCGCGGCGAAAGTCGATACCGAGAAGGTACGCAAGGAAGGCTATGACGAGGGCTACCAGAAAGCGCGCGGCGAGTTTATGGCGAACCTGGGACAGCCGCAGCCAGGCTCCGGCGGGATCTCCTTCGAGTCAGCTCCGGAGACGGGGAAGAACGGCAGGCCAGTTTCGATCAGAGAAAAGCTTCAAGAGGCGTTCGGTGACCCCAGCATCGCGGGAACGCTGTTTACAGTGCAGTAATTTTGCAGTGCAGGAGTAACAGCAATGGCATTCGGTGGACAGGGCACAGGGATTAACACCCCGACTGCGGCGTTGACGGCGACGATGAACGCGATTACGGAAAAGTTTATCTATCCGGTAGTCGCGGACAATACGTTTTTGCCGTCGATTCTGTTCTGGGCGATGCAGAGGCAAGGCAAAAAGTTCGGCATGGGCGAGCTGATCTATCCGGCGATGTTCATGGAGAACTTGAGCGGCGGAGCATACTACGGAACGGAAATTCTTACCCCCAACGTGGTCGATACCGTCACCCCGATTGACCAACGCTGGCGGCCGTACTACCAGAACGTATCTATCCCGGTTACAGATATCGTGCTCAACCGTGGATCCGCTCTGGACATCATCAACACAAAATGGATCGAGGCCACCGGCTCATTGCTGATGAAGCTCTCGCGCGCGTTGTGGCATCAACCGCCACAAAATACGAGCCTCGACATCGACGATATCGACTCCTGGGTTTTCCAGCAGGCGAACGTTATCGGCGGCATCGACCGCAGCGTGGCGGCGAACTCCTGGTTTAAGGCGCAAGCTCCGGTCCCCGCCGGCGGCACAGCTCTTACTCCAGTCGTGGCAAACAGCGCCTTCGGCCTGGTGGGACAGTTCGGTTACGATCTGCCCGACATCATGACGCTGCCGCCGATCAGCTTCTATAACTTCCAGAACAGCTTTACGCAACTCATCCGCTACACGAACAACATTCAGGATGAAGGGGCGATGCAGGCCGGCTTCCGTTCCCATTTCATTTTCAACACAGCGTTGTGCTTCCCTGATCCGTTCGTCCCGACGGGTAAGGGCTACCTGTTGAACTCGAAATACATCTTCCCGGTCTGGCATCGGGCGGATTATTTCGTGTGCGACCCATTCATTCAGCCGAGCAACCAGCGCGTGCTAGTGAGCAATCTCTACACCACCTGGCAGATGTCCTGCATCTCGCCGCGCATGAATGGCAGCTACTCGGGCGTGAACTAAAGCACTCTTCTCCCTACCAGGCTTGAATGGCCGCGAGGCCTTCAGGCCTGGAGCGAGACACAGGAGAAATGAAATGACGCAGCAAGTACAGACACCCTTTGTCAACACCTCCGCGAGTGCAATGCTGGGCCTGGGCGCGCCGATCGTGCAGGTTTACGACGTAACCGCACAGACGGCCAGTGGACCGATCACACTCACGTTTTCGCAACCGATCACGAAAGGCCGGCTGCGGGTGAAATCGAGCGGAGTCAATGCCGTGACGACTGCCGCGATCGGAGCTGTCACCGTGACCGACGGTACAAACGTCGTCGTGGTCAAGCCGGCACTCCTACCGGCGACAGCGGCCGGCCAGAATTTCGATGTGAGCGTGGAAATCATCACGGACATTCAGGCCACCAGCCTGAGCTTTTCGACGACACTAGGCGGAGCGACGACGACCGCAACCATCAACTCGGAATTTTTTGGAAACCCATAGCAGAAAGGGGACCGCGCCCCTATGTTCGTTGGAGACGTAATTCTTTCGGCGCGGGAAGCGGTCCCCGACCTTCCCGGCGTCCTCGCTGCTCCAGGCAACGAAATTTCCGTCGTTGCCGGATCCTCCGGCCCTCCTTTTCCCGCCGGCACGTACTACGCAGTAGCAACCTATGTTGTCATCTGGGGCGAGACATCCCCCGGTCCAGAGATGCAGATCACGCTGGGCGCTAACCAGTCGTTTAGCGTCATCATCGGCGGGCAGACGCTAAGATTCGTCACTGCGATTAACATCTACATCGGCACCGCATCCGGCGGCGAGACTTGGCAATACAACTTCCCCGGTCCGTTCACCGGCCAACCCGAAAACATCACGTACAGCTCGACGTTTAACGTCGCCACTCCGCCGTTTGGCAACAGCGCCTTTCTGCCTGATTCGGGCGGACCCGTCGCCGGCGCGTCCCAGGTCTTTCGCTGGTTGAACGATGCGCTCAATCGCCTGTCTGGATTGAACGGAGGCATCCCCGATATGAGCGGCTTCGGGACGCAGCAGGGAAAAGCGAATTACCTCATGCCTGGTGACTGGCAGACGCTCTCTGACGCCTGGTATGACGGCTATCCGCTGTTCCTTGGCTCATCGAGCCTCGCCTTCCGTCACAACACCATCACCGCGCTCTCGGGCATGATGTCCTACACCCAGGTGGCCGACACGCTGATCGTCGAATTATTCACGCAGCCCGATCGCACCGCCGGCGTGGGCTTGCTCAGTGTTGGGATGAATCCGCTTTCTGCCGTGGCGCAGACTTCAGGCATGACGGGGTGGGTCTTACCCTTCGGACTCGCGCAGATCGGAAGCCCGGCGAATGACAACAGCGGACTTGGCATCGTGGCGAATTATGAAATCGTGGCATACACCTTGTCCGGAAACAATCTCATCAGCCTGGTGCGAGGCCTGGGCGGAACGAACGCGCAGAACTGGCCGGCCGGCACACCGGTTTATGAGCTGAACTGCATGTTCAAAGGCCTGCGCGCGCCCCAGCTCTACTCGCCAGGCATGGCCGCGAACACTCTGCGACTCCCGTCGTCATGGATTCCGCTCATGCATATGTATTTGCTGGCGAGATACCGGCGCATCGAGCAGCAGGAAGACGAGGCCTTGAAGCTTATGCAGACCTTCGAGGCCGGCGCGAAAGAAGCAACGAAGAAGAAACCAGCCGTGGGCGACCGCCAGATCCAGCCGCAAGATACCGTCGCCGTCGATGTGTATCCGTTGCTTTCCCGCGAATTCGGCGGCGGCATCATTCCATGAAAGATAGGGGGGAGAGTGGGTGTAGAGATGAACCCCGTAGACAGATTAAAAATGATTTTCGGGCTGGTCTTACTGGTAAGTCTGGTGGGCCTTGCAGTGGCGTTCGGGCTGGGCAAGATCGAAGAGAAAACCAGCTATGGATTGATGCCGATCATCACCACGCTGTCGACCCTGGCCGGTCTATTCGGCGGGTGGGCCTTTCGAGAGACAAACGATGTTCCTTCAACGAAAGAAGGAGAACCACAAGAGAAACATGAACCGCGATAACATGGCAGCTCTCATCAAAGAACACGAAGGTGTCCGCTATACCGTGTACGCAGACACGATGGGACACCCGACCATCGGCATAGGATTCAACCTCGACCGGCACGACGCGCGCGGCCGCATTGAAGCTATCGGAGCGGATTACGAACTTGTCCGCAACGGCCTGCAGGAATTGACCGAAGCGCAAGTGTTAGCCTTGCTTGCCATCGACCTTGAGGATGCGATCGTCGATGCCACCTATCAAATTTTCAATTTCGCGCAGCATCCGGACGAAATTCAAGCGGTCATCGTCGACATGATTTTCAACCTGGGAGCCGCCGGCTTTTCTAAATTCAAAAACACGATTTTAGCTTTCGAGGCGAAAGACTATTGCGCTGCAGCCGCACAGATGGCGGACTCCGCCTGGGCAGCGCAAGTACCGAACCGCGCGCGCGACAACATCAAAATTGTTCTCGGGTACTGCAAGGAGTGAGCGATGGCGCTGCAATGGCAAGTCGTTTCTCAGCGCAACTGGCTCAAAGGCCTGCAGGCGTGCTTCGGCAAGTTCGCGCAGAGCCAGGGCATCGTCGTGCGGCTTTCAAATCTGCTCTACGACGTGCGCGGAACTTTTCGCACTTCGGACGGATCCGAAGTCTTCACGCGCTACCTAGACGCCACCGATCACAGCGGACCGATTACGGAAATCTCGCTTTACTCGCCGGCCGGACAGCAGCCTTATTACGTCGGACTGATGAAGACAGGGCAGAGCGGGACACAGATCCCGCCGCCGATCCCGAACGCCCTAACCTTTCTGCACGTAGGCGGAACGATTGCGACCGCCAGCAATGACGGCACGACGACGACCATCACCCTCACCGCCGCGCATAACCTGAGCGCCACCACGAACCCGTTTGGCACACTCATTCAGTCCGGCATCAGCAACCCGATTTTTAATCAGACTGTCACCTTCAACCAGATCACGATCGTTTCTCCGACCGTCTACAACTATCCGCAAGCGATTCCCGCACAGAGCGGGACCGGCGGCAGCGTTACCACCGGACTCGCCGCGTCGATCGGCACCGGCCAGGTCTTCACCTATTACGTCACCGCCAGCGACGGGCAGGGCGGGGAAACTGAGGCACCCTCATCCACTCTCGGCAGCTCCACAGCTCCGGAAAATGCCATCAAGATCACATGGACCGCTGTACCTGGAGCGGTCGGTTATAACGTGTACGGGCGCATCGCCGGATCCATCGGGCAAATCAACCAGCAGGGTAACCTCTTCGCCGGCCTGGTACAAGGCACCACGTTTACCGACATGGGCGGGACGCCGTTTCCTGGAACTCCGCCGACGGTCAACACCACGCAGACGGTCGAGGCCTTTCTGATGACTGCGCCGACGTTTGCCAACGTCATCGGCGTGCTACCCAGCTTCTTCGCTCCGCCCCTGGGCAACATCCCCGGCGCGTCCAATCCGCCAGACACAGAAGCAGGCGCGGCGACCCCGCAGGGCGGAGTACCAGGCGCAACGCAGCCGCTTCCGCAGATCATCCAGTTTGAAAACCAGATGATTTTCGCGCTGGGTAACGGCTATCCGCCGCAGTCGTATCTCGATACCTCCAGCGGAGGCACCGGCTCGCTCGTCCCTCTCGGCAACAGCTTCAACGCGCAGTACACCGACTGGCAGGCGTCCGTTTCCTGGAACCAAGGCGACATCATCAAGGACAGCGTGAGCGGAGGCCTGTTTCAAGCTTCGCAGGCCGGCACATCGGGAACCACGCGGCCAGTGTTTAACAACACCCTCAACGCGCAAACGCCGGAGTCTTCGCCTGGCACCGTTGTGTGGGTGTGCATTGCCACAAGTTCAACCGGTACGCCATTGCGCGGGGCCGCAAACGCGGTTGTGTACGCTGGCAGCTTGTGGCTTGCGAACACATGGCCGGAGACGACTTCCGACGAGCTGGACGGGCCGAATTGCCTGAAGATGTCGGACGTGAACAATCCCGGCAGTTGGAACCCCGCGAACATCGCATTCCTCGATCGCGACGACGGCGACCAGATTACCGCGATGGGAAAATTCACGATCGCGGAGATTGGCATTGCTCCTACCGGCTCGCTCGTCGTCTGCAAAAACTTTTCGATGTACCAGGTAACAGGCGTCTTCGGAGCGTCCGACTTCTCGATTCAGAACGCGCAGACAGACATGGGCTGCATCGCCGGCCGCACGCTGGTATTTCTCCCTGGCTACGGACTCGCAAGGCTATGCCACTTGGGATTCGCGTATTTCAACGGCGTGAATGACAAACTAATCAGCGAAGAAGTACGGCCGTATCTCTTCGGCGGTCCGCCGGACATCGCGCCGATTGACTGGAATTTCGCTTACCTGTCGAAAGCCGCGCAAGCCGCAAACCCGCCCATGTACGTTGCCGCGTGTCCGGTTTTGCAGCCAGTCCTGGCAGGCGTGACGATCACTGGTGTCACCGGTCCCCCCTTCTTCCCGCTGTTCGTGCGCGTTGAACAGCTCATCAACGAAGTGCCGGTCGCGGTCAGCGCGGAAGTGGAAGTCAATTACACGACGACGCCCACTTTCACCGTCACCACGCCGAATCAACCAGGCTCGACCTATCGCGTCTTCGCCGGCTTCGTACCAGGCGGACAGAGCCGCTTCATCGAGCAGGCTACCTTCGTAAATCAAAACGTCGCCTTCAGCAGCATGACGCCGGGATACATGGCTTTCGGCAGCGGGGGACTGACGCGGGTTTTCTGTTACGACCTGGTGCTCAAGCAATGGGCAGTCATCGACTTGCCGTTTCAGATTTCGTGTCTCAAGCAAATTCGATCGCCGGGAACCATTCCTATTACGGTCGCCGGCGGTGCCAGTGATGGCGCGGTCCGACGGCTCTTTTCCGGAGATGTCACTTGGGACGATGGGAGCCAGGTGCTTTGGAGCTTCCGCGCCGGCGAGGTTTTCCAGCAAGGCGGATCCGCGAAGATGTTTTATCGCCGCCTGGTCATACGTGGCATGAACAACCTGAATACACAGCTCAACGTCACCGTGAACCTGCAGGGCAATGACAACGTGATGTCGAGAGGCGTAGGGCGCACTGTGCTGGGCGGACCGAACGGAGCGAAGCAATGGGAAATGAGGATTGACATCCTGAAGGACGCGGAGAACGCGAACGCGCAAATTTCCGGATCCGGTCCGGCGCAAATTCAGATCGAATCAATGGACTGGTATACGAAACCGAAGGCATCCGGAGCGCCCGTCACCATTCAGCGATAGAAAAAAGGCCACCGAGTACAGGCGTAAGCGGCGCTTTTTTATGCAAAGAAGTATCCGCTCACTTCGCTACGGTGGCCTTACCGGTCCAGTATATCAACTGGTCAGCATTTGAACGATGTTTCCGTGACCCTCTAGCGCATCCTCTTTGGAGGTATAGCGCACCATGAAACGATTGTACGGTCCGCCGAATACCATCGTTTCCCACAATGTGGGCTTGTAGTCGATGGGCAGGGGAATACCCGCGAGATGCCCGTAATCCAGGCCTAAAAATATGGTAGAAACGCGCGCGTTGCCGATTTTATTCTCGGCAAGGTGGAGGTCTGCGCGGTGATCCTCCATCCACTTCGCCCAACTCAGCAGCCCTTCCGCTCGGACAGCATCGCCGTTTTCGTCCAGAATGTATTGTCCGATCCAGGGCAAGTCATCAGACCATCCCTCATCCATGTTTGCGCCCTCTGTCTTTGGCGAGTAGTTTTAGATTCCCCTTCCAGTTTTTTTCGCCTTTCATCCGGCGCGACTTCCAGAGCAGCGGGACATTGCGATAGCCGGGAATCATGAGCGTCTTGAATACCACGGAGTAGGCAAAAAAATTCTCCGCCATCGCGTTGATGGCTTTGTCGAATTTCCGGCGTCTGAGCTGGTTTCTGATCTGTCGTCTAACGCTTTGCTGCATGTGCGCGCCCTCTGTCTTTGGCGAGTAGCTTTAGATGCTTCCGCGCATTCTGCTCCGCCTCATCGGGCGAAGGGAAGTATTCGCACGCTCCCTGGAAACGCTCCGGTCCCTTGCCAGTGACCCAAAAGTATTTCCGATAGAACGTGTTCAGCCACACCTGGACGTGGAAGCCGTGACAATCAAACTCACGCTGGATCATTTCGATCGCCGTGTATTTCCTGGTTGATGTCCTTCTGTCCGTAGAACGATTGGACGAGATGCATAGGATGAACAATTTTCTCCAGTGCTTCGACACGCGCGCGCAGCTCTTTATAATTCCGCAGCCAGAGACGGCCGCTGATTAAAAGCGCGACCAGGACGAGAATCTGAACCACCAGAACAACGGTTTCCAGAAAGCCCAGAAAGATCATGCGCGCGCAACCTCCTCTGTGATGCAGGGCATACAGACGCTCACCGGATCGTCCGGCCGGCCGGCTGCAGTGACAAGGATCTGACACTTACAGAGAGTGCATTCGACGCGCCACATGCCGCACTCGGGCGCGGGATAAGGCAGCTCTACTTTGCAGCTCACCGTTGTGGAAGGAGGACAGGGAAGCGCGATGCCGTTCGGATAGTCGGGATCCGGCGCGCACTGCGCCTTCCCGCGTCCGGACGGGATAAACTCGACCACTTTGTTAGGATTCCCCATTGCGGGGATGATTCTATCGCAGAAGCACGCCGGCAGCTCCGAACCGCAGCAAAAAGACAAGCAGGCCGAAGGCGAAACAGATGCGCCCAAGTTCCTGCGCTTTCGCGTTCGCGGCCAACAGGTAAATAATCAATCCCAGGATGCAGACGAGTAGTGGTAGAACGATGACGACCATACGTTTACCCTCCATGCGTAGGATGCGAAAGGGCAGGATGCTAGAATGATTAAAGCCCGGATGGTCCTGATAACCACCGGGGCAGTGGGCATTACTTCGGCAGCAATACCCGTATTAAAGCGCTCAAGGCAGTCAAAAGTTTGACTACCAGAAGAAGCCAGTCCCAAAGGGGCTGGCTTTTTTCTACGCATTTAATCTCTTCCTTTCCCCTGGGCGGCATTGCCACCCAAGCTTGGCCATCAGGGGGTACTCGGAAGAATCTGCAGTCCTAGACTATCAGTGAAATGCAATGCTTTGCCGCGAACTCAAGTCCGATGATGTAATCCCCTGGACGGTGAAGGAAATGGGCTGGGATCCAGCACAGCTCGACCGCGAAACCGTCTGGGTTGCGATCGACGAATCTAAAAAAATCATAGGTATGGTGATTGCCGCGAAGGTACATCGTTCGCTATTGATTCTTCGGATGCTGGGCAAGGGGGGTGCCTGGGTCCGTCCGATCTGGCGATATATCCGGCACGCATGTTTCCAGCGACATGTTGAGAGCTATTGGACGTTTACCGACAATAGTAGAGACGTAGAGGCGCGCTTAATCAAGCTGTTGCTCAAAGGCGGAACCATCGCTTTCGAGCACACAACCACGCTTACCGTCGTCGGAGGATGCTGGAATGCCGTTTCTGGCAACGATACCGTGGCTAGTCCCCTTGATTACTGGAGTAGCCGCCGCCGGCTCCCTGGCGGCGACGGGCTACACGCTAGCGAACGAGCCATCCTCCTCTTCCTCCAGCAGCAGTGCGACGGCAGCGGAAGCGCAGGCGAAGCAGCAGGCAGCAGCGCAGGCAGCAGCCCAGAAAACCGCATTCCTGGCAGCGCAGCCCAACGTACAGGCGCAGACGGGCGGGGGCCTCACATCGACGGGGTTCAATACGGCGGCAGCGACTCAAGCGGGGGTTCCATCCGATCTAAACTCTATCGCACAATATTTGGGCCTGAGTACAGGGACCGGGACGACCGGTAGCGCCACCGCCGCGCCCGTCTCCGGAGGCGTCACCACCACACCAGGCGCGAACAACCAGCAAACGCAGAGCCAGCCTCTCGATCTTGACGCACTCTCCACCCTCTTGAGACAGGCGGCATGACATGTCTGATTTTCTTTCCAGCATCGGCGGTTTCCTTTCAAACGCGAATGATATGAAGCCGTTAACCTCGCTTCTCGGACTCGCCGGCACTGGCGCGAATATCTATTCCGGCATTCAGAACACCGAAGCGAACAACCAGGCGCTAGGCGCGCAAAAGTACGTTACGAGCCTGATGGAAAACCCCGCGAAGATGACCGCAGCGGCCGCGCAATACGCACAGCCTCTCTCCGCTGGCTTAACGTCGGACATCTCGAACCAGGTACAGGCGAACCTGGCAGAGAGGGGACTTGGATCCTCGCCGGCCGCGTACACGCAACAGCTCACCCAGGCGATTGCGCCCTATATCCAACAGAACCAGCAGACCGCCATGCAGCAATTGCTGCAAACGCTGGGACTCGCGCCGAAACCTACGGCGTCTCCCATGACGAACATGTCCCAACTCCTTGCGAGTTTGAGGGGTGGTGGCACTTCAACGGCCCCCAATACCGGATCCGTTCCATCCGGACAGTTGGATTACATCCTGTCGGAAATGGAGAACGTCCCAGACCTGTCAACGTCATCCCCCGACCTAAGCAGCTTCCTGATTCCAGAGGCGGCTTAAATGGCAGCGGCCGCGATCTTCGGGACGCTCGCCGGCCTGGGAGACTTGGGAGAACAGCAAGCCGAAGGCCGCCAAATTGCGAACCAGGAAATCGTCCGACGTCTCGCGGCAGAACAGCAGAAACAGGCCTTCCAGACGCAGCAGCAGGAAGCGCAGCTCCGCCAGCAAGAGTTGCAGCAGCGACTACAGGCCGGAAAACAGCTCGTTCCCTTCGGACCCATTCACACCGCACCAGGCGGACAACAGTACCAACGCATGATTAGTCCGCTGACTGGCGACATGAGTTTAAGGCAGCTCGACGGCCCCGGCGACGAGACGCCAGAACAAGAGGAATTTCGCAGCCTGGAAAAAATCTTTGGAACAGACACAGCGAAAGAACTTCTCCAGCGCAAGGTACTCGGAAGAGTGGCGTCTGCAGAAGGAAAGCCAACGTTGAAGCAACAGAATGACGGCTCATGGTGGTGGATTTATCCGCCGGAGTCAAATCTTCCCGCACAGCGAGTCATGGAAAACGGAAAGCCTTTCATCGGCAAGACTCCGCCGACTTCGGTAATCAGGACGGGGGTGTGGCACTACGTCGATGCCGATAACAACGAGCGCGAGGTTCCAACAGTTTCCGAGACTACGAAGGTTTACGCCGGCGCGCCAGCTCCGCAAGCAGCAGCAACCGCGCTAGGGCTGGAGACTCCTTCACCGTTCAGGCCAAGCCAGCAGGGGGGAACCATATGGGCCACAGACCAGAACAATAACCCCATCCAGATCACGCCGAACACCGCAACCAATCTCGGCACCGGACAAGTGATTCCCTCGCTAACGCCACAAACCGCACCAACCGCGACGCAGCCAGCAGTGGCAGCGCCAGGTGGAACGCCGAACGCAGCAGGAAGAGTCATAGGACCGGCGAGACTATCCCAGCAGGAACGAGCCGTCGTACAGACCGACCAGCAACTTATGGGAAATACGGCGGACGTTATGCAATATCTGGAAAAAGCGAACGCCACCAGCAGCAATTCTGTAATAGACAAACTGCGCGCTTCGGTCGCATGGATGCAGTACAACAATGGTTTTGCGCCGACCGACCCGCTATATGGGCCAATCATCAAGCAGGTAGCGGCCATCGGCATTCAGGGAGCGGCCCCCTGGGTGCGAATCGGGCGAGGTAAATACACCTTCGAGACAATTCAAAAGCATTTACCGCAGCCGACCGACACGCCAAAGAACATGTACGACAAAATCAAATGGCTGCACGATAACGTCATCCCTTCCAGCCTCGAATCAATTACCGGTCGATCAGGAGCAGGAACAAACCAGCCGAAGGTATTCCCCGGCGCGCCCCCTGTAGGCACTGTCGAAGACGGACATAAGTACATGGGCGGCGACCCGTCCGACCAAAACAACTGGGTTGCAGTTCCACAGACGAGGCGATAAATGGCCGACGACCAAAAGCCGTGGGAAAAGTACAAGAAAGGCCAGCCCTGGACGAAGTATAAGCCGGCCCCTGCTACGGCCGAGGCCTTCAAACTCATGTCCGAAAAGCCTCCAGAGAATGCGCGCTTTCCCGCGCTAGGGCGGTACGGCTATGACGTCGCAGATCAATTTTCAACCTCACTGCCGGCACTGGGGGCAATTCTCGGAGCGATGGCCGGAGGCGCAGCCGGACTTCCGGCGGGACCGCTAGGAATCCCCGCTTCTGTTGGAGCCGCCGGCCTGGGGGCAATGGGCGGCGATCGCGCGCGCCGATCGCTGTATGAACTGATGTACAAAGACGTGCCACCGGAGAAGATTCCGGAAGCAATGAGGTCGATGTCTGGACAAAGCTCTTTGGCGATGGGAAGCGAACTAGGCGGACAACTAGCCTCTAAAGCCATCGGGACAGTAGGTTCAAAGCTTCTAAAAACTCCGATCAAATCCGCCGGCACCATCGAAGCAGCCGACGCCGGCCAAGGCGTCCGGCTAACACCAGGCGAAGCAACAGATAACAAGATCCTCAAAAAAGTAGAGGGCGTTTTAGAGCACTGGCCTGGTGGCGCGGGACCGATGGAAGAATTTCGCGTTGCTCAAAGAGCCGACGTAAACAACATGATGGATCGTCTGCTTAACGATCTGAGCAGTCAGAAGCTTACCCCTTACGAGACAGGGAAAGAGGTTCAGCGGATTGTAAAAGAGGCGCACGAAGCAAGCCTCACCAGTCAACCTGCATACGCAGAAGTGAAACGGCTACTGGGCAGGGCTCCGGACGAATACATCACCCCAACCAACCTGCAAAAACTCATTCAAGAGCAGGAAGAACAATTCTCCAAACAGGCCGGCGTCAACGTCACAAATTCAGCACCGAGACGAAAATTGGCGGAAGCTTCCCGTCTCTTCAGCGAAGAAGACAAGAGAGTGCAGGAACAGCTCGTCGGGCAAATTCTCAAGACGCAGAGGCCGGAAGTTATCGGAGGCTTTTTTGAAAAGGCCGGCTTAGACGAATTGCGAACCTTGAGAACTGTAATGCCGCCAGAGGTGCAGCAGAATGTTGCGCGCAACGTTCTCGAAAACTTTATGTATCCGGCGCGGGATCTCAAGACAGGAGAACTGGACCCGAAAGATTTAGTCAAATCCTTAAAAGGTTCTTTGAAGCAATTAGGCGAAGGCCGCGGCCGGCTCATCTTCGGGGACCAATACGACAGCATTGTAGACGCGACCAAGCTGTTAGACCGCATGGGTCGATCGGACAGCGGAATGGCCGGGAGTATGCACACCGCGCGGGTTGTGGGTCTTTTGTCGGGCCTGCCGCTGGGCATGGGTGTTCTTACTGGTCTGATGACTGGCCGGCCGCTTGCAGGGATGGCCGCAAGCGCGGGTACGGGCGCGGCGGAGTACGTGGGGCCAAAGATGTTGGCATACGTGCTCACAAATCCGCAATGGAGTGTGAAGGCATTGAATCTCCTGCGCGCAGCGGCCGTGGGCAGTGCCAGAGGCGTACCCTTCGCCGTCGATCAAATCTCAGATTATCGTCGTCCAACGAGCCCCGCGCAGTATGCGCCCCTTCCACAGTTGGAGGCACCGCAGCCATGAGAAAACTTTTGGTTCTTTTGTTGCTGATCGTCTTCACCAGTCGAGCGCGGCCGCAAGGACAGGGATACGTCCAGGTCACAGGTACGAAGTCTTGCTATCAGAACGGCAGCGTACAAGGCGCATTTGTCAATCAAAGCACCACGCCGCAGTTGCCGCTGCTCAATGGTTCAGTGTTTCCGACCACCGGCGTCACGAATATGAACTCGTCCGGCACGTTTAGTATTTTCTTAGCCGATAACAACCAGGTCTTTCCTACTCCGTCGCAATGGTCGCTTACCGTCTGCGCGCAGTCTGGCGGACAGCCTTCGTGCGGCACAACGCAGCTCACCATTACCGCGCAGCCAGGCGGAGGACCGCAGGACATCTCTTCGACGATCGCCAGCTTTCCCTGTCCCAGCGGATCGAACGGCCAGCCGGCCGGCGGACCGTACAGCACACAAGTAAAAAACATAGATGGATCGCTCTACGGCACGCCCATCACCATTCCGGCGGACATGATGCCCGACGCGACGCCGGATGGAAAAATCGCGGACGCCTATAGCAAGCTGCCTGCCGCCGGCGGGATCATCGACGTGCGCGGCATCCAGGGAAATCAAACTTTCGCCTCGAATCTAGTTTTAGGTACGGTCGCAGGATCGAAGCCGGCGACTTTCATCTTCGGAGCGATAAGCATCAACTGTCCTGGGAACGGTCTAGCGTGCGTGCAGACAGGCTCAAACGTGCAGATCATCGGATGCGGGAAGGGTTGCACGAACTTTACGAATCCAAACAACTCTTTAGAATTTTCTAGGTTTATCGGACCCTTGCAAGGCGCGCACGACATCAAGATTCAGAACGTCGACTTCCACGGCAATTACTTCAACCAGACGGCCAGCTTCGAGCACCAGGACTGTATTTTCTTAAACGACAATTGGAACGTTGAAATCTTCGGCAATGACTTCGATCAGTGCCGTGGAAGCGGCATTCAAACGTTCGGCAGCATCACCCCGCAGAATTTTACGATCAGCTCTATCTCAGGGACCGGTACGACCGGCACGATTGTTTTCTCGGCTCCGTTTCCCACCTGGACGGCCGGCCAGCCTTTCTGCATCATCTACACCTGGACCGACTGGGACTCAGCGAGAGCGCGAACCTGCTACACCGTGAGCGGAGGAAGCGCCGGGACTTACACCTTCGCCGCCACGCAGACGGACACCATCGGCGCGCTCGGCCTGGCAGCGCCACAGAACTTTACCAATGAACTCATCGGGACGGGGAACGGCACGCAGACGCAGTTTATTTACACCCTGCAGAACCAGAACATCGTTCCGGCCACCGTCACCATCACGACGGGCGGCAGCGTCTTTCAGAGTGATTTTTGGGGGAAGATCAGCGGTCCTACTCCAACGACCGGATTAAACGGGAATGCTCAGGTCGATTACTCATCCGGCCAAATCTATATCAACTTCCAAACCGCACCGGCCAGCGGAGCGCCGGTCACAGTGAACTACGCGGCGGGAGGCTCAGGCTATAGCGCGAAAATTAACGTTCACGACAATACCTCGACCACGTTCAATCTTCGCGGGTTTATCTCTTTCATTGCCGGCCGCGATATCAAAGTCACGCATAACTTCATATCGAACGCCATCCCGTTCGGAGACTTTCACGGAGAGCCGAATAATTCAGAGCTGCCTGTCGAGAGCATAGAAATTGGCAATAACACGATCCTGGGATACGGCAGCGCCATCAGTGCAACCGCACAGATCAATGCAGGCCTCTCCTGCTCGCACTGGAACATCCACGACAACATTCTGATAGGCGCATCCCTCCTGGTGAATCGCTGTCCCTACTCTGCGATTCGCAATAATCAGTTCATCAATACAGCCTCAGCTTCTCCCATCCTTTGCACTACGGTGGGCTGCGACATCGAGGGCAACAGCATCACCAACACAACCTCTCCCACTACTCCGTCCACTGGATCGGCAGGAATCGACGTTGACAACACGCAAGCCAATAACCAGAGCGGTTTTCCTATCGGCCAGGGCGGAAGCAGGATCATTGGCAATCATCTAAAAGGAATCAACGTTCGAGGCATAAGCGTTGCCGGATCGAATGACACCATCGTCTCGCAAAACACCATCGAGAACATTTTCAATCCGCTGAACAATATCAATTTTTCTGAGTGCATCAACGTATCCGGCAACGGCACGACAACCGGACTAAACAACGTCATCACAGACAATAGCTGCGCCGACACGCAAACGACTCCGACCACGCAAACAGGCTTCGACATAGAAAGCACGACGAATGCTTACGTCGCCGGCAACGTAGCGCGAAACGTCGTAACTCGCAACTATGTCGATGTGGGCAATGTGGGTACAGTCTGGGGGCTGTCTCCTTCACTGGCTGGCGTGACCGGAAGCATCGGCGGAACTTCGCTGGCACCAGGCGCGTGTACAGATGCCACGGTCACGATCTTGAACTGGCCTGCGAGCAAACATCCGAACGTTACCCCGGTGTCTTTCCCAGGCGCAGGTTTCATTTGGTTCGGCCATCGCAGCGCAGCCAACACCATCGACGTTGCCGTTTGCAATATCAGCGCAGCAGCGCAAACTCCTAACGGTTCGCTTTATACCGTGAATTGAAAGAAGGGAATATGAAAAGACCGCTTGCAACGCTGCTCGTTACGCTGGCATTTCTCGCCGTCGTCGCCCTGGTATGGGCGCAGAGCTTTACTCCGCCGCCGGTAGGCGCGTACATCAAACCGACTGCAGGAGGCGCGTGGACGCCGGCAACGACGACCAGCACCAGCGGGGGGCAGGGAAGCTTCGTCCCGCCGCCGCAGGGACTTTACTGCAAGAACAATTCCACGAACCAATGGGTTCCGTGTATCAGTCTGGGAACCACCGACGCGAACGGCAACACAGGCACCGCTGGACAGGTTCCCGTAGCGAACGGAACGGGAGGCTTCGTCTGGACGACACTACCGGCAGCGGTCACTCCGAACAATGCGATTGTGAGCTGGACAACGACGGCCAACACATCGGTTACAGCTCCATCTTTAAACTTTTTACTTTTCCCGGTAAACGCATCCGCGCTAACACAGGTAGCAGCGCCGAATACCAACACCATCGGAAACATGGCCGTATTCTCCGGCACCGCACAGCATTTTTCCGTGGTCTATAACACCGCCGTACCAGCAGGGAATACCTACACCTGGCAGCTATGGAAAAACGGCGTGGTCACACCGCTGACGTGTACCATCACTGGCGCAGCGCAGCGATGCACCGATTCAACGGACACAACTCCGGTTGTCTACAGCGCGACTCCAGACGTTTTACAAGTCATGGTGACTTGTACGGGGACGTGTACATCGGGAGTGATTGCGGCACACACGGTCAGCTTGCAGATTCAGTAAGGAGGAAAGACAATGCCAGACGACAGACCAGGCGGAGGCGGAAGGTTTCAAGCGATGGTTGAAGGTATGCAATCGGAAGGCATGTCTGCCGATCGCGCGGCAGGCATCGCAGCAGCGGCAGGGCGCGCGAAGTACGGCAAGAGAAAATTTCAAAAGATGGCTGCTCGCGGTCGCCGCCGCGCTCACCGTCGGCGGACAGCAGGGAGGTAAGAGAGATGGCGCGCAGCAACACACCACAAGAGAAAGACCTGGCGAAGTCTATCGAGACGGAACACCGCGCTACCTGGATTGCATCGAACGGTTGCGGACCGAAACCTCATACCCTCGGAAAGCGCGGCTACCGGCGCGGATCGCGCCGGCAGATGCGGAAATAAAAACGCGCTTTTTTAGTTAGCAGTGGCTTTAGCTTTGCGTGGTGCCTCCTGCTTCCTGTCCTCTTCCACGTCGTAAACGAAGACGACACCGTTATCGTCGTTCATTAGCCTTTCTTCGTGCATCTTTGCGATGGCTTCAGCCTCGCTGTTGGCTTCAACCTCAGTGGTGTATTGATACGTCACGTTGTACAGCGGCATTTCCCTTCTCCCTTCGTAATTGTTTTTGATCGTCAAACCTCTGGAAAGTCGACGATCACATGAAAGATTTCGCGTTCCGATTTCACAATGTAGTCGGCGTTAAAGTCTTTCCGGTACTTCTTCATAATCTCTACCGCTTTGTTGTGAGTGTCAGCAAAGAGTCGAAACGTCTCCGTTTTATCGAAACCGTCAAAGCGAGAAGGATCGGGCTTCACGCCAACTTCGAGCTTCCACGTCGCACCTTTGATTGCTGGCATCGTCATCCTCTCTTCTTCTTCGCCGCTGCATAGAGATCATTCGCGGCTTTCTCCAAAGCCTTGACCCTTGCAGTTTTCTTTGCCTCGACAATCTTTCCGCTGCTGTCCTTCCTTGCGATGAATATTCTCACTGTTGGTTTAGGCATTTTTGAGAACCCTCTTGTTTCTTGCTTCCTCCAGCTTTTGCTTCCTTCAGCTTGTGTGTTTGAGCGGTGAGAATGGCAGAGTCCCATTGTTCGTCTGTCACAAACTGCGCGAGACACATACACACCATAGAATCGAAAGCCCATCCATCTGTGAGGTCAACTTTCAAGTGGGACTTGATCGTTTCTAAGCGGTCCATTTTTTGCGTGAAAGGTGACTTTACTTCTGTTTTCTTTTTTGTAGACATTTGCTTTAGTTTTCCCCTTCAGTTGTAAAAAAGTTTAGATTTTAGATCCATTCCCATGTAAAGGCTTGCGCCTCGGAGTGGATCTTCTTTCCCAGCTCGCCGGCAATCCAATCCCCCAGCTCGTTCGGGGTTTCATACCGACGTTGCAGGATCACGGCGTCTTGTGATGTGTGCCAAGGTGCCTCTAGCGCGTCCGCCGCGTTGCGGCTTACGTTCTGCATGATCTGACCTGGCTGCGCGTCTGGATCGCGGACTAGGACGGTGACGGTCGTTGACCGTCCCGTCCGCGAACGTCCTAAGAACTTAAAAAACAAGTGTTTACCTCTAGGTAGAATTTCCGGTTGCATGTTGCGTGCTCTCCGTTTCGGGGGGAATCGGTTTTAGATTTTTTAGTTTGCGTTCGTGCCAGGCTGCGGCCAAAGGCACGCAAGCCATGACAACCACAAGGGCTATTCCCGCGTAATTCATGTGTTCTCCGTCTTCTCGCCGTCTGGCGGACTGGTTTGGTGTGGCCGTCTTCGCGCGCTATGGCCTGTTCTAGCGATTCTTTGCCGCCGGACAGGGATTTACCCCTCCCCGGCGGCTCGTGGGCGTTAGCGGTCAAACTGCGCCCCCTTGTGGTCGGTTTCCTCGGCGTAGTGCATCTGGGCGGTGGTAAGGCATCCGTCAAGACTGAGGCCGTTGCGGTCACAGTAGTGAGCTAGATCGGCCAGCAGATCGGCCAAGTTCTGACGGTCGCCGCCTTCCTGCTCGCCGTAGGTTCTAGTGAAATATGCCAGCGTCTCACCCGCCCAATACGCGCGTTCGTCGTTCATGTCCTCGGGGTCGCTGGGCAGGGCATTCAAGGCTGCGCGATTCGGTTCGGCCTCGGGTTGCACCTCGACCACCTGAGAGTCGATGTTGTATGTATCTAAGCTGCCCTCTAAATACTTCTGCGCGATGTCGTGCAGTTCGTCATAATCGCCGGAGTCCAGAGCCTTCCTCGCTTCTCGCTGGGTCGGGCCTTCCTCGGTAAAAATGGCCTCGAAGTACGCTTGTTCAGCCGCGTACTCGTTGGAAAAAACGCTGGCTTGTGTTCCGCTGTCGTCGTCGCTTGCTAGTGTCCAAACTGTGATTTTCATTTTCGTTTCCCGTCTTTCTCGCCGTCTGGCGGACTGGTTTAAGGTTTTAGATTTTAGGCGATTCTCTTTTTCTTGTCGCCGTACTTTGCCAGGATTAGATTGATTCCCTCGGTGAGCAAGGCTTGCAGGGTTATTCCCCTCGCCGCGCAGATCATTTTCAGTTCCATGCGTACCTCTGGCGCAAAGAATCCGCCAATCAATACGCGCCCGTCGTTGGCGGGAGCTGGTTTAGTTTTCTTAGTTTTCGTTGGCATTCAGTTTCCCTTCTGTTGGGTATCCTATCACCCTATAGGATTTTAGTATTCGCTGGGTAGAAGAATCGTCGTAACCGACCGATCCCATTCCGTAATCACCCAAATTTTCGTCCCGTCTTTCAGGTGATACGCGCTTAGAATCCGCTCGCACTCGCCGTCTTCGTTCGGGATGAGCGCGGCATCGTTCGCCGCTTTGTCGTCGCCGCTCAGGTCGCCCCAATCACCGGAGCTGTGGCGTGCAAGGTAGACGATAGGTGCCTCGCCTGTGGCTTCGAGCGCGGTGATTGCGCCGCGAGTTGAGCAGCATTGCCCGAGTTGAAATTTCGCTGGTGGCATTGGCATTTTTAGATTCTCCTTCAGTTGATTTCTTCAAATGTGATGACTGCGCCTTCGCTGGATCGCCACGTTTCGCAGACTGTTAAAGTGTGGACGCATTGCCAGCCAGCGAACTTGATAACTGCGTTGGGGTCGCAGTTGTCTAGCAGGCGTTGCAATTCTCCGACTGTAAAAGGTTCAGTTCGTTTCTGCATTTCACTTGCTCCGTTCTCTCGCCGTCTGGCGGACTGGTTTTAGATTTTTTAATCGTCGTCTTCGCTTGCGCTGAAGACATCCCAATTACCAACGATTGCACCCGCAGGCGTGTAAATCAGCGCACCATTAGAGGGTTCGACTACGCCGCGTGTACCGTTGTGGTGATACCCAAAGTCGTTCATGCTTGCTGTTATGACTTCGAGCGCATCGTGCAGCGACAGCAGCCCATTGCCGCCTATCTCAACTTCAATGACAAGCTTCACTGGCGCGCCTCCGCGATAATTCGATTGATGCTAGCCACTAGGCCAATCTTCGTCTTTGTTCCGAAACCGGTTTGTCGCCTGTCCTTATGCTCAGGGTCTTTCTTGAGGTAATCCCAAAGAAGGTCAATGAGCGCCTGTTCATGAGGCTTGAGTTCGTTTTCCATATGTTTCCCCTCCGTTTTAGATTCTGACTTGGACTCGTCAGCGGGACGCTTTACGCCCGGACGCGGAAAACGAATCCGCGTTTCGTCCTTTTAGGCTCCCGCGATGTGTTCCGGTTCGTTCACGCTGTCAACATAGTTGAAGACCGTCCAGCCGAATTGACGATGAATCCGCAGGGCATAATCCCTCGCCCCCGTCCGCGTTTCAAAGTCTCCAATGCACTCGACTCCGCCCTGTACCAGATGCACGTAAACGCTAAAGAATTGCGGATTGTCGTCGTCTACTTCGCAGATCGTACTTCCGTCGGCTGCTACCTCTGGAGGCGCGACGTCACGAACGCCATGCACTTCTATAGCGTCATAGTCTGCCGCGTCTTCGATGATGTCCTCGGCGTATCCTCCAGATTTCGGCTCAACCACTTCAAAGGCGTACACGTCTACGTGCCAGCTAATCTCCTGCTTCGCGTCTTCAATCTGGGCGTCTGTAAATCCCGGCCTGCGATAGAGCACGCAGATAGCCTCTGTATCCCACGGCCCCCCTACTTTCCAGTCGTATGACAGTCCTTCGCGTGTTGTGTCCATGTTCATTCTCCTTTTTAGTTTTTAGATATCTTCCGATTTGTACGGCTCAATCTCTGCGTTGCAGACGGGGCATTTGTCGTTGTTTGTGCATTCGGATTCGTCTTGCCACATCACGGCTGGACGGTCAGACTCTAACCGTCCTTCGTGACTGCACTCGTAATAGTTGAGAAACCTGCTCACTTTAATCCTCCCTTGTAGCCTATAGTCCTATAGGAATTGATACCTGTCAAGAGACAAGCATCAATTCCATTTCAAGCTTCATCAGTGCTTCGCGGATATTGTTATTTGCTTCCTTGACGATGCGGCTAAAATTCGGCGTGCTCGCATCGTCTGGTGCCTCTTCGTTCCAGATGTCCTCTAGCAGAGACGCGGCATCCTTCGCCATGCCGTAGCTCGAAAAATCGACTTGAAAGTGACGCGAGAGGAAACGTCCTTCCAGTCGGTCTATCGCGTTGCAGGTAAAAATCCAGATGGTATTTGGCGCTGTGTCTGTGCCGTCCAGCTTGGAGAGCAGCGCGATCTGTGCCGCGTCGGTCATGCGATCCGCTTCGTCAACTAAAACTAAGTGATAGTTTTTACCTGCGGCGGGGACGTAGTGGCATGTGCGATGCACGCGCTCGATTGTTTCGAGATTGCAGTTTTGACTCGGAATGTGATGCAGCTCCGCCGGAATCATCGCGGCCAAAGCTAAAGCCATAGATGTTTTACCCGTACCGGACGGGCCGACGAATAGCCAGGACGATTCTTTGGGATTCCTAAGCAGTCCAGACATAAACTTTTTAGCTTTGTCCAGTCCGATAAACCCGTCAATGGTTTGCGGTCTGTAGCGCTCTGCGAGTGTTGCCGGGAATCTCAACTCGCCTTGATTGCCTTGATTGTTATTGCCGAAAAGATCCATTTTGCTTGCTCCGTTCTCTCGCCATCAGGCGGAACTGGGTTTAGATTTTTAGTTTTCGTCCGCTGAGATGTCCCAACGTCCCACGGTGTTTCCGTTCACGTCTGCGATCTTCCCTCCGCCGTCACTGAGTCGCGGTGCGGCGTGTGCCGTGTGCCGCATCGCGTTGGCCAGTTTGTTGAGCGCGTCTCGAATATCGCCGTATGTCTGCATCGCGTCATTGCCTAACTGAATCTCGACTGTAAATTTCATGGTTCTCCTTTTTAGTTTTTTACTAGGCGTTTATGTGCCTATTCAAAGCCTCTGGAGAGGCCTTGAGTAGACGCATGGAACGCGGCTACTCAGCGGAGAGCATTGCAACCATGCTCTCCGCCCACTTCAGTGACTCGGCTTCGCTATTGCTCAAACCGTCACGGTGACTGAAGTGTATGAATCCTTCCGGTTTATAGTTCGTCGTGGTGGCCTTTGACTTCCACATAGACTTGCCAGTTTTGTACTCTGTCAGTCCGAATAAGCAGCGTCGAAAGAATGACGGATGCCCGATCGCAAACTGTACGAGTGGCATGTTCAAGACTTCGCCTGCCTGCTTTAGCGGAATCATGTAGACGTGCTTTCGGCCCATCCCGTAGTCTTCTCCGAAGCTTCGCACGATCGTCAATTCAACGGAGTATCCAGACAATTCCAGCGCGTTTATCAGGGCTACCATTGCCGTTCCACGGTTACGCATTTCACGCGCTTGAATGCCGGAATTTCCGCCTATTTCCACGGCTAATCTAAGAATTTTAGTTCCGAATGTCTGCCGTGTTTCGGTTTGAATCAAGCATTCTGGCAAGCCTGCACAATACGCGCCGATATCCAAGACGTCGCCGCAAACATCGTTATAGAAAACCGTCTCATCTACACGCGCTGGCAATGCCGGAATGCTTAGTTCTGAGATGGCCGGAGCATTTTTCCATCCATTTTCCAGCGCGTCTAAAGCTTCGCTGGGAAGCATTCCGCCGAAAAATCCAGCGTTCCTATCAGGGTCAGACATATCGTTAGAGCTGTATCCTTCCCGGTTTGCACTCACCATATCGCGAAAAATGCTCTGTAGCTCTGAGATGCTAATCGTTTCGTTTCTATCAGCGTTTGCCGTCGTATCTAACGGCAAACGCGCTGCGCGATTCGGAAATGTTCTCTTGCGTCCCATATGTTTCCTATAGCCCTATAGTATCTTAGATTGCGATTACTGGCAATGGATAGCTTGCAAGCAAATTTTGCTTTGTGTTTGCGTCAATACCGCGAAACACTAGCATATCGGCGCATTGCGCTACGCTGAATCCAGACGCTAGCAAGTCTGCGCCCTCGATTGAAGCGCGCTGCGAAATTACGAGCTTTCGCGCTACAGTTTTCGCCAATTCGCGCATGTTTTGAACCCAACGCGCCCATGCTTCTGCATGGCTTCCATACTGCCCTGCAAGCTGTTTTTCAAGGGTCTTGTCGGTATCCCATTGCAGATAGCAGAATCTATCGCGTGTGGACCCATCCAACGCGCGTCTTGCGCTGTAAGTGATATCAGCCCCGTATCCGGCCGTGTTTCCCGTAGCGATGCAAACGAAGTCGGGATGCATGTTTTGTAATCCGCCCTCGCCATCCTCGCCAGTCGGGAAAGCGCACTGCTTATTCGCTAGCGCACCATTCAGCGAAGCGATGAGATTATCGTTTCCTAGTTCCAGTTCATCTAAAAGGAACACTCCGCCGTTTACATAGCAGCGATAAAAATCAGACGGTACATACTTGTTTGTAATGGGCGAAACATAGCCCATAATGCGGGATTCCTGCATTTGCGCCTGTAATGCCAGATATCTAAAATCTAGCTTTAGCATCTTGGCAATCTGGCGTGCTACAGAGCTTTTCCCGCTTCCCGCTTCGCCATACAGGTAAATATGCTTCCGTTTCTGTACAAGGCGGACTAACAAGTCGTAATGCTCATGCTTATGGCCGTCTACAGTTCCCAACGTCTCGCCATGTTGGATGTAGACCGTTTGAATCTGCTTTGGGATATTGGCGATTGCATCCTCGACAATCTCTTGAATCCTTGACTCTAACTCCTCGGTTATTTCTTCGCGCTGTAGCGTCAAATAGGGCTGCAAAGTGGTTGCCAGTATCGCCGCTAATCCATCGCCATTCGTGTTTGGTTGCGTCTGGATTAAAGCAGACTCGCTCTCGAAAAACACGCTGTAGCAATGCTCATGGAAGCTTTTCCCAACGTGTTCGCCGCGTCTGGCATACTTGCGCTCATCTATTCCAGCGCGAATGACTTCGCTGCACTGGAAGCACGTTACATTCTCTCTTGCTAGCATTTTCTAAAATCTCCTTTTAGATTTTTACTTCTGTCCTGACGTGCTTCCAGTTGCGATGCAAACGAAGTCTGGATGCAATCTGGATGCGAACTCACGCATATAGACGCCTGTATTTACAGCGTCTTCGAGTGAGTCTGCGTAGTAAGCAGACGATTCAGTAGACCCGACGAGATTGACGCGATATTCGCCGTACTCTGTTTTGCGGAATGTGCAGGCGATTGACTGTAAGAACTTCTTAGCAGTTGCTTGAGTGAGTTTGAGAGGACCAAAGGCCAGTTCGTTATTCATGAAAATGACTATAGGCTTATAACTTTATAGATTGCAACTAAAAAATCTAAGAAATACGGGGGAATTGCCGCATATCGAACAAAGCAAAGCAAATAAAAAATGTAGGAATTGAATGGAATAAATAG
>Ga0210393_10000275_pt1 | contig 46893 bp, 39 predicted proteins | sample IncBWC27OmetaG_FD_160068 | JGI IMG/M metagenome (GOLD analysis project Ga0210393, IMG submission 160068) | Forest soil microbial communities from Barre Woods Harvard Forest LTER site, Petersham, Massachusetts, United States - Inc-BW-C-27-O ... | reverse complement strand
GGGTTTTCGCCGCTCGCGCCCTCGTCGAGAACGCCGCCCGAGGGCATGATCTTGATGACATCATCGCCGAGCTTGTAATGCTGGCGCACGGCTTTGACCGCATCCTCGGGGCTGTTGATGATGCCGTTCTCAGGACCTAAATCCTTCGACAGATCCTGCCGGTAGCCGTCGAAGGGATCGGCGTGCCCGCCGGTGGAACCGATCGCCTTGCCGGCCGTGAAGATTCGGGGGCCGGGGACCACACCGGCATTGATGGCGTTGCGCAGCGCCGCCGATTCATTCTCCGTATCGCCCAGATTGCGTATCGTCGTAAACCCGGCCAACAAGGTTCGGCGAGCGTATATGGTGGAGCGAATGACGTAGTCGGCGAGATTCCAGTGGTACTTGTCCACGTACTCGGTACGGCTGGTCTGCCCGGTGATATGCGTGTGGCTGTCGATCAAACCCGGCATGCAGGTCTGCGTCTTCAAGTCGATGGTGGTCGCGCCGGACGGGGCCTGCAATCCGCTCAAGACTTCCTTGACGTGGCCGGCCTCGATCACGACCGTGGTTGCACCCAGCATCTTGCCGGCGGCGGTGTCGATGAGGTGGCCGCATTGCAGCGCCGTCACGCCCGGCGCCGCGGGCGCTTCCGCGGCAGCCGCCGAGCCCACGGTCAAGATCGCCGCGACCGCGGCCGCAAGGCCGGCCGCAGCGGAAAATCGATTCGTCAAAGAGGGGTGGTGCATTGTTGGTTGTCATCCGAGTGGGGTTGGGTGTTGGGGCCACGCATTCCAGCACATGAGCGCGACCCGTTCAACAAAGCCTAGGTCGGATCGCTGAGGTCGGATCGCTGAGGTCGGATCGCTGAGGTCGGATCGCTGAGGTCGGATCGCTGAGGTCGGATCGCTCAAATAGAGTCACGCATCAACGCTGTAATGTACTCCCCCAATGCCAGTGACGCCGTGAGTCCCGGGGACTCTATGCCAAAGAGATTCACCAGGCCGGCCATCCCATGATCCCGCGGCCCTGAAATTAAAAAATCCCGGGTCGGTTCTCCTGCGCCGGAGATCTTCGGACGAATGCCGGCATACGCCGGATGCAGGCGACGGACATCGACGCCCGGCCAGTAGTGGCGAATCACCTCGGCGAAAAGCGATACACGTCGAGGATCGACGGCGTAATCGATGGTGTCGACCCATTCGGTGTCCGGACCGAAGCGCGCCGCACCGGCCAGATCCACGGTCATGTGAATCCCCAAGTGGCCCCCGGCCCGTGGTGCCGGATACACCAATCGGGTGAAGGGCGAGACGCCCGTGAGGGCGAAATAGCTGCCCTTGGCGTAGCGCACGCCTGGAATGTGCTGCGCGGGAAAGCCCTCGATGCACGCCGCCACCCGATGCGCCTGCAAGCCGGCGGAATTGACGACGAGGCGTGCGCGCACGACCGGGTCCGGCTCCCCCGCAATGCAGGTCTCGAAGCCGCCGGGCGTCGGGCGCAACGATGCCACCTCGGTGCCATAGGCGATCGTGGCACCGCGGCTCTCGGCATCGGCCAAAAGCGACTGCATGTAGGCATGCGAATCGACGATGCCGGTCGAGGGTGAGGACAGGGCCCGGACACATTGCACCTGCGGTTCGACGCGGCGCGCCTGCTCGGCGTCCAGCCATTCAAGGTCCGACACGCCGTTGGCGAGCGCGTTGCGCTCGATGTGCTCGAGCGTCGCCACCTGGCTCTCGTCGGTGGCGACGGTCAATTTGCCGCAGCGGCGATGCCCGACACCGCGCTCGGCACAATACCGGTACAGAAGATCGCGCCCGGCCAAGCACAACCTGGCCTTGAGCGATCGCGGCTCATAATGAATGCCGGCATGGATGACTTCGCTGTTGCGCGAACTGGTGTGCATGCCGAACTGCCGTTCGCGTTCGAGGATCAGCACCTCGCGGCCGCCGCGCGCCATGGCCCGGGCCACCGCGAGGCCGATGACGCCGGCGCCGATCACGATGCAATCGACATCGTTCAAAACCTTACCCGCTGGACGTTATCGATGCCGCGGCCGCGATGAACGCGTCGACGTCCGCACTCGGTGTCGCATAGGAAGTCACCAGGCGGATCGTGATTCCGGATTCAGCAATGTCCAGCGGCCAGCGGTAAAAATGAAATCCCTGCATCTCCAAGGCACTCGCCGTCCGCTCCGGGAGCGCGACGAATATCTCGTTTGCATCCACCGGATGCAGCAGGCGTGCGCCGGCAACGGACGTAAGGCCCTGCGCCAGCTTTCTCGCCATGGCATTGGCATGGCGCGCGTTCTCGAGCCATAAGCCGTTTTTCAGATACGCGTTGAGCTGCGCGCTCAAGAACCGCAGCTTTGACATCAAATGGCCCGCGCGCTTGCGCCGGCGTTCAAAATCCCGCGCCATCGCCGGATCGAAGAAAACGACGGCGTCGGCGCCGAGGGCGCCGTTCTTGGTGGCACCGAGGGACAGAACGTCCACGCCGCACTTCCAGGTCGCCTCGGCCGGCGTGCAGCCCAAATGCACCAGGGCATTGGCGAATCGCGCACCGTCCATGTGCACGGGGAGCGCGTGATGCTTGGCCACATCGCTGATGGCGGCGATTTCCGAGCGGGAGTAGACCGTGCCCCACTCAGTGGCCTGGGTCAGGGTGACCGCACCGGGCTTCACATGATGGATTCCCAAATCCTCGGCATAGGCGACGGCTTTGGTCAGTTGCGAAGGACGGATCTTGCCGTCCTCGGCGGGAAATCCGATCAGCTGCGCACCGCCCGTGAAGAAGCCCGGCGCGCCGGCTTCGTCGGTCACGATATGCGCCGCTTCGTAGCAATAAATCGCGCCAAAGCTCGGAACGATCTGCGACAGCGCCAGCGCGTTGGCGGCCGTGCCGCTCACGACCGGGAAGATCGTGACCTGCTTTTCGAACAGGTCGCTGGCGACGGCTTGCAATTTCGCCGTCAAGTCATCGCCGCCGTAGGAAGTGACGAAGCCTTCATTGGCCTTGTTGACCGCCGCCATGATGGCTTCGCACGCGGGAGCGACATGGTCGCTGCTGAAATTTCGACCCAAGAATGCTCCTTCAAACCGTCTTTCAGGCCAGGTTGGCGAGGGATTGTACCCGACATGTCATCGAGGCCGTCGAACTGTCATCGAGCTCAACGAACCGACATCGAGGTCAACGATCCCAGTTCATCGCCAAGAACTCATAACTTTGTGCCTCGCGCTGCCAGACCGCGGCCTCCCGCGAAACCGTCAGCAGCCACATGCGCTGCTCCAAGGGCTTGCGCGGCTTGAAGCAGGATGGCCGCAACACCGCCACCGCCGCCGCATGCTCCGGGTCGCGCACCGATTCGTAGCGAATCGCATCGACGTTGGCCTGTCTCGCGATTTCCGCAAAGTGCTGCGACGCTGCGTAGCTGCGCGGATCGGTCCATTCCGACCGCCATCGCTTGAAAGGGGCCGCGGTGAGATCGACCATGTGGGCGTCGATGGCGGCGCGAAATACCGTCTGAGGAGAAGGACCCAGGCTCTGAAGCGCGGCGGAATCCATCAAGAAACGCCAGCGCCAGAATCCGAGTTCCGCGCACGCGGTGCGCTCCTTCTCCGCCCCGTACCAGACACCCGGATCGGCCGGTACACGAAACCGCGAGCCGATCGGCGAGCTATACCGAAACGGCGTGGCCAACAAGAAGTGCAGATCCGCGGCGAGGCTCGGAACCGGGGGCTTGCTCTTGTCCAATAGCCGCTCGAGGACGAGCTGCTCCTCGACGTTGGCCACCAGCCTCAAGGTCGAGGCGATGTGCTGTGCCTCCACGGCGCGCCACAGACGCCGCGTTGCCCGCTTCGCCTCAGAGCCGACCGCGGGCGGCGTCAAGATATTGGACGACACGGACCAAGCCTTCGGTGCTGCGAATCAATTCGATGGGGCGCCCCGTCAAGGCGCTGTTGTGTCCGTTGAGCCAGGCGCGGGCCGATGAGTCATTGGAGCCGATCACGGCATCCAGGGAGCGAAACAACCGCACGAACAAAGCGCCCAGTTCCCACTCCTTCCTCTGCTCGTCCAGGGTATAGGTGCCGCCGGCCATTCGCGACACCGTGGATGGGCTCAGTCCGAGAATGTGCGCGAGGTTCGATTGCGTGATGTCGAGCAAAGCGGATGCCCGCAACACCGCCCCGGTCAGCACCCGGCGGGGTTCGGGCTCGAGGGTGGGCAGCGCTCGCGGCATGTAGTACCTGTAGAAATAAATCGCCTCATTCAATTCTACAGAAACATGGTGCAAATGGCAAAAACCGGCTCAATTCATGAAAAATCAGCTCAATTCGCGATACGTGCCGCTGACTGCAGGTGCCGGGCGCTTGCTGTTCAACTTGATGTTCAGGCGCAGCTCGTTGGCTGAATCGGCGTTGCGGATCGCCTCGTCATAGGCAATGAGCCCATTGCTGTAGAGCTCGAACAGCGACCAGTCGAAGGTCCGCATGCCCACTTCGTGCGATTTTCCCATGATTTCCTTCAATTCGTGGAATTCACCTTTGAGGAGCTTGTCGGACACGATCGGCGTGTTGAGCAAAATCTCGATGGCGGCGATGCGGCCGCTGCCATCTTCCTTGCGCACCAGACGCTGCGAAATGATGCCCTTGAGATTGCTCGAAAGATCCATGAGCAGTTGCTTGCGCCGTTCTTCGGGGAAAAAGTTGATGATGCGGTCGAGGGTCTGGCTGGCGCTGTTGGAATGCAACGTGCTCATGCACAAGTGCCCGGTCTCCGCAAAGGTGATCGCGTGTTCCATCGTTTCAGCGTCGCGAATCTCCCCGATCAGAATGACGTCCGGAGCCTGGCGCAAGGTATTTTTCAGGGCGTGATGCCAGCTGTGCGTATCGATGCCCACGTCGCGGTGCGTCACCAGCGACATTTGCGATTGATGGATGAACTCGACCGGGTCCTCGACCGTGACGATATGGCCTGCCGAGGAGCGATTGCGATGATCGATCATGGCCGCAAGCGATGTGGATTTGCCGGAGCCGGTGGCGCCCACGACCAACACCAAACCGCGCTTGCTCATCACCACATCCTTGAACGTTTCAGGAAGGCCCAGCTGATCGAAAGTGGGCATCGCGTTGGGGATGGTTCTGACGACCATGCCCACGTTGAGCTGCTGCATGAAAACATTGACTCGAAAGCGCGCGACGTCCGCTATCGCGTGGGCGAAATTGCACTCGAGTTCCTTGGCGAACTCGGTGCGCTGCCGTTCGCTCATCATCGCGTGCGCCAATTCGCGCGTGACCTCCCCGGTCAGTTTCTGCGTGGCGAGCGGCTGCATTTTCCCCTGTATCTTCATGCTCGGTGGAAAGTCCTTCGAGATGAATAGATCCGATCCGCCGGCACGAGTCATCGCCGTGAGCAGCTTGATCATGTAGGACTTGGCTTGTTCTTCGCTCAGCGACATGTATGGGGTCCGGGCCGGATTGCGGGTCCGAGAATATAGACGCCCGATACCGTGCGGGTCCGCGACGGAGTTAACAACGCGTGGCTTGGGCCCCTCGATTAGGGGCCCGAATAGGGGCCCGACTAGGGGCGCGGATGAGGCCTCATCGACTTTGCGAAGCGCCCGATCGCCAGCGCTTCTTGAATTCGTGCCGGTCGGTCTCGGTTTCCAGCTCCATCGCCATGGTGTTGAGGAGTTCCTCGGGGCTGGCCGCATGCGAGGCGGCCGACTTGACCAAGTGCTTGGCGATCGGACCGATGTAGCCGGCCAGCAGCCGCTCGATGCGCAGCACTTCCGCCGGGTCCAATCCGGACCCGCCCAGGACCGGCACCGGCTGGGTCTTCCCGATGTCCGGCGTGCCCTCGCCGAGTGTTTTCAACCCGCCGCGTTGCGCCTTTAGATAGGCGCACAGACGCGCATAGTGCGGCTCCAGCGGCGGCGGGAAGGCGTCCATCCAGTGCTGAGCGCTGAGGAAATATTCGAGACTTTTCGAGGGCAGCACATTTTCGATGCGAAACGGCAAGATGCTGACCTGCTTGTGCACGGCTCTTTCCACTTCGCGGCGTACCTGCGGCGATTCATTGCTGTGGGCCGAAAAGAGCAAGATCATGGTGCGTGAATGGGCAATGGCATCGATGATCTCCGCCGCCCAATCGGCCGAGGGCGCGATATCACGCGGTGCAATCCAGCAGTTGATGCCATCCCGCTCCACGCGGTCCACCAGCTCCATGGCACAGTCATGATCGGGCTGCGAGTAGCTGACGAAAATATCGCGCACCATGGTCTTCAGTTCCCGAGCATGCGCAGCGCCTTCTCGAGGCTTTTGCGCATGCGATCAAACGAACGCGCCACGGACACGATTTCGGTGGCGCCGCGCTGCGGAAAATTCTCCGCCGACAGGTCGCCGTGGCTGACCTGGTCGGCCACCAGCGCGATCCGCCGGACCGGACGCACCACCAGCTGATAAAGAAGGACGTTCACCACCAGAAAGGCGGCGGCGAATACCCCGATCAATAAAATCATGAACGCGCGAAACTCCCGACTGGCATTGGCGGCGGCGCTGGCGAAGGGTACGGAGACAATTTGAGCGGCGATGATCTCATTGGCCTGCCAGCCGAACCCGTTATCGCCCCCGTAGCGGGCCGTCAAACTCTGCGGTGCAGCCGACGGGGTGCTGTGGCACACCAGGCACTCGGGCTTGGCACGGATCGGCCGGGCCAGATACAGCGATTTGCCCATCGGGGTGTCACGTTCACCTATCACTTGTTGAGTCTGTGCATCGTTGCGGAATCGCTGGATGATATCGCTTTCCCAGTCGGTGGCGCGATCACGCGGATTGGTGGGGTTGAGAGTCGCCTCCTTGTACGAGTAATCCGGATGATGCTCATGAAAGCTAAGGAAATTCTGGGTCGCTGCGTAGGAGGGCACGCTTTGCGGGGGAAATGCCTCTTTCATGCCGGCGGAAATCAGCGGCAGAATCTCCTTGGAGGTATAGGTGCGCACGGCGGCGGCGCTGTCCATCATCAGGCCGGCCTCAGCGAGCACCTCCCGCTGCGCGTTGGCCTCCAGCATGGTCTTGCAGACGTATCCCGCGAGCAGCGCAGCGATCAAGAACACAGCCCCGAGCGCCGCGTTGATTCGAAACAGTAAACTCATGGTGTCATCGGCATTTGTGATGCCTTGTCGCGTATTGAGGCTAGTTTACACAGTCTACACGCGCCAAGTAGGAGCCGGCCTGAGTATTCCGCGCGGCCGACGTTTCAGATCCTCGCGGGTCGACTTGATGTGGGCATGTATCAGCGCCCGGGCTTCCCTGGATTTTCCCGAACTCCAGGCCTTCAGCAACGCCGTGTGTTCGCGGGAGGCGCGCTTGGCGCGCCCCTCGGGACGCAAGTGTGCCTGCACGTAGCGCTGCGCCAGGGTATGCAGGCGGCTCAAGATTTCGGCCGCAACCGGCTGCGAACCCGGCACGATGAGCAGCAGATGAAAGGCCCGATTGAGCCGGCCGGAGGCCGTCCATTCCCCCGCCGCCGTCGCCTCGTTCAATTGCTCGAGCGCGATTCGCGCCGCGCCATGATCGGCCGTGCTCGCCAGCACCGCGCCGCGCGCGACCGCGGCAGGCTCGATCTGCAGCCGCAGTCTGAACACTTCGTCCAGTTCGGCGCCGGCCAATGGGCGTACCTGGAAGCCGCGGTTGGGAAAAATATCGACCAAGCCTTCGGATTGGAGCTGCACCAGCGCCTCGCGCACCGGGATCTTGCTCGTGCCGAACTCCGCCGCCAGGGTGTCTTGGCGAAGGGCGGAACCCGGCGCATAGATCCCCGACAAGATGCGGTCCCGAAAACGCACGATGAGCTGGCTGGTCATCGATTGTACGAGCGGCTCCGTCATGCACGAATGCCCCAGCAAAATGGATCGCCGGCGTCGAGCCGCAGCAGGTTCTCGCCGGTGACGTGCGCGGTGCCGGTGATGGTGGGAACGATCTGCCCCAGGCTGCGATCGTGCCATTGGAAGCTTGCCTCAAAAGTGCTGCCGATCAAGCTTTCCTGGACCCACAGATCTCCTTCGAGCAGCTTGCCGTCCGCGGCGAGACAGGCCAGCTTCGCGCTCGTTCCCGTGCCGCAGGAAGAGCGGTCATAGGCCCGGCCGGGGCACAGAACGAAATTTCGACTGTGGGCGCCCGGCCGTTTCGCCGCTCCAAACAGCTCGACGTGATCGACGAGGGGATGCCCTTGCGCCTGAATCACATCCCGTACCCGCGAGGAAAAATCCGTCAGCGCCTCGACGTGCGGCAAATCGATGATCTGATGGTGTTCCGATATCAAAAAGAACCAATTGCCTCCCCAGGCCACATCGCCGGTCACGCGACCGGCACCGGGGACGTCGATCGCGATGCCACGGTGCGAGCGGTAACTCACGACGTTGGACACGCTGATCCGGCCATCGGTGCGCAATTCCACGTCCACCGCCCCAACCGGCGTATCGACTTTGATCGCACCCGGTGCAAGGCGGCCCGCAAACTTGAGCGAGGCGATCAAGCCGATGGTGCCGTGGCCGCACATCCCGAGGTAGCCGACATTGTTGAAGTAGATGACGCCGAGGGCACAGTCGGCGCGGTGGGGTTTGACGAGCAGCGCACCCACCAGCGCATCCGAGCCTCGCGGCTCATTCACGATGGCGCAGCGGTAGTCGTCGAAGCGTTCCTTGAACCGCCGCACCCGATCGGCCATCGGACCCTCGCCCAAGTCCGGTCCGCCTTCGAGGACCAGGCGCGTGGGCTCGCCCCCCGTGTGAGAATCAATGACGCGAATCGAAGAAGTCGTCACGGCCGCCTCGCTCCCGCCGGGCGCATATCGCCTGAAGGGCGCGTAGCACCCACAGGGCGCGCATCGTTTGCAGGGTGCGCATCGTTTGCAGGGCGCGTATCGCGCGCGCGCTCAATCATGGCGATCACTTGGGCGCGCCGCTCGCCCGCCAGCGGCAGCCGCGGCGGACGTACGCGTTCGGAACCACGCCCCATGACCTGCTCGGCCAGTTTGATGGTTTGCACCAGATCGTGCTCCGCGTCCAGGTGCAATAACGGCATGAACCAACGATACAGCGTACGCGCGCGCGTAAGATCGCCGTTGCGCAGCGCCTCGTAGAGTTCCAACGATTCCGCCGGAAATGCGTTGGTCAGTCCGGACACCCAACCCTTGGCACCCAGCACCAGCCCTTCAAAGGCCACATCGTCCAGACCGGCGAAGAGTACGAAGCGCTCGCCGAATTCATTGATCAGGTCCGTGAAGCGCCGCGAGTCCGGAGCCGACTCTTTGAGCGCGACGATATTGGGGACATCCGCCAGACATCTCAGCGTCGCGATGTCGATGTTCACCCGATAAGAAGGCGGGTTGTTGTACAGCATGATGGGCAGCCCGGTGGCCGCAGCCACGGTGCGGAAGTGATACTCCAGCTCGGCCGGCTTCGGCACGTACACCATGGCCGGCAGCACCATCAAGCCGGAGGCGCCGAGCTCTTCCGCATCGCGCGCAAACTTCGCCGCCGCGGCCGTCGTGAATTCGGAGACCCCGACGATGACGGGGGCTTTGCCCGCACTCACTTCGACGGCGGCCTTCAGCACGCTGCGCTTCTCCTCCGCGCTCAGGGAATTGCCCTCGCCCACCGTGCCCATCAATACCAGGCCATGGACACCATCCTGGATTAAGGCGGCTTGCACCCGCTGCGTCGCGCGCAGATCGACCTGCAGAGCCGGATCGAATTGCGTGGTGGCGGCGGGAAACACACCCGACCAGGAGCAGGACAGGGATTCGGACATGATCACGCCCAATAGTGGTTGCCTCGAGGATCGTAGATCGTATACGGTGCGGGCATGAGCGGGCAAGAGACCATCGCCGTGATCGGCGCCGGCGCGATCGGCACAGCGGCGGCCTTCGCCCTGGCGCGTGAGGGCCGCCGGGTCCTATTGCTCGATCGCGACGAGCCTGGCGTGGCCGGGGCGAGCTTCGGCAATGCGGGCCACATCGCCCCGGAAGTGGTGCAGCCGCTGCCTTCGCCCGGGCTGCTGTTCGGATTTTATCGCGAGCTGTTTCGCTTCGGCGGAACCCTCGACCTGTCGCCGCGCCAGGCACTGCGCATGTCCGCGTGGATACGCCGGTTCGCGGCAGCCGCGTTTCGGCGCAGCGAAAACACTCAACACCTGGCGCCGCTGGTGCGTCCGGCCGTGGCGGCCTGGGCGCGCTTGCTCGAGGCGATCGGCCGGCCGGAGCTGCTTCGTCGGCATGGACACTATGAGGTCGCATTGGGCCCGCAAAGCCAGGCGCGCATGCGCGCGCACGCGCATGATATGGCGCAGGTCGGCGTGAGGACTCGTCCCATGCCGGCAGAACAATTGCTGCCGCTGCAGCGCGGCGCAAGCGCCGCGCTGGCTGCCGGCTTGTGGTTTGAGGATTCGGCCAACGTGATCGATCCTTTGGAAGCGGTGCGGGCATTCGCCACGGCGGCGCTGCAATGCGGCTCGACGTTTCGGCGCCTGGACGTGAAGGGCCTGCGCCCGCGCGGCGAAAAAATTGAGATCGTGACCGACCAGACCACGCTCATGGTTGATGCCGCGCTGGTATGTGCCGGTGTGCGCTCCGCACCCTTGCTGGCGCCGTTCGGATTGCACGCTCCGCTGCAGGCGGTGCGGGGCTACCACATTGAGATTCCGGAAGGCGCGGCGTTCTTCGATGCGCCCGTGGTTTACACCGACGAACACGTGATCGTCACACCCATGAGCGGCCGCCTGCGCGCCACCAGTTATATGGAATTTGCCGACGTCGATGCGCCGGCGGATGCGCGCAAGCCCGCCCGCCTGCGACGGACGGTGCGAGCGCTCGGCTATGGCTGCGAGCTCGAGGGCGCAAGCTGGGTGGGCTCCCGTCCCGTGTTGCCGGATTACTTGCCCGGGATCGGGCGGGCGCCGGGACCGGCAAGGCTGTTCTATGCCGTTGGACATCAGCACATCGGGCTCACGCTGGCGCCGATCACGGCGGAATTGGTTGCCGACCTGGTGGCGATGCGTGCACCGCGAATTGCGGTTGCGGCCTATGATTTGCGGCGTTTTTAGCGATCGATCAACAACGGAAACTCTCATGCACCTACTCTCACCCCGGACACTCCTCGTCGCCTGCGCCCTGACTTTGGCGGCCTCCGCCTGCACTCGCACGCCGAGCGCGGACAGCCGCCTGCAGGCGATTTACACCGAGGAGTGGAAATGGCGCGAGGAACAATTTCCGGACACTGAAGATGCGCAGAAGTCGATACAAGATCACCTGCCGAAGGTCGATCCGGCGAGTCAGGGGATGCGTTTGCGCAAATGGCAGGACGTGCTGCAGCGGATCGACACCATTCCGCGGGCGGAGCTCTCCCCGGCCGAGCAGCTCAATTTCGATGTCTATCGTCCGCAGATCCAGGCCCTGATAGCCGATCAGCAATTCCGCGAATACGAAATGCCGGCCAATTCGGACACGACGTTCTGGACGGGCATCGGCTATACGGCGCGCCGCCAGTACCGCCGCGTGCAGGACTACCGCAATTGGATCGCACAAATGAAGGACATGCCGCGCTATTTCCATGAGCAGATGGATGAGATGCGCGCGGGACTGAAGCGCGGATTCACGCCGCCGCGGGTCACCCTCGAAGGGCGCGATGCCTCGATCACCGCGGTCACCGACGCGACCCCCGAGGGGAGCCTCTTCTACACGCCGTTCAAAGACATGCCGGGCATTACGGAAGCCGACAAGAAGAGTCTTCGCGACGAGGCGATCAGCACCATCCGCGACACCGTGCAGCCGACCTATCGCGAACTCCTGACGTTCTTTCGGGCGGAATACCTTCCCGGCACTCGCACCACACTGGCCGCTTACGATCTGCCGGATGGAGCCGCCTACTACCGGTCGCGGATTCGCCTGTTCACCACGCTCGATCAGGACCCGCAGGCCATTCATGCCTTTGGCGAATCGGAAGTCGCCCGGCTGCACGAGCAAATGCTGGGCTCCATGCGGGAGACCGGATTTGCCGGCGACTTCCCGGCGTTCCTCGCATTCTTGCGCAAGGACCCGCAGTTCCAGGCAAAAACGCCCGAGGAACTGCTGATGCGAGCGGCGTGGATTGCCAAACGATTTGACGGCAAAGCCTCGCAGTATTTCGGTCTGCTGCCGCGGGCGCGCTTTGCGATCCGCCCGGTGCCGGAGGATCTGGCGCCCTTCTACACGGCCGGGCGCGGCGGACCCGGAGTTTACTTGCTCAACACCTACAACTTGCCGAGCCGCCCGCTGTACAACCTGACGGCACTCACGCTCCACGAGTCGGCGCCCGGTCACGCCTTCCAGCTGCCTCTCGCGCGCGAGCACAAGCAGCAGCCGGATTTCCGCCAGCAAACGTATTTGTCGGCCTACGGCGAAGGCTGGGCCTTGTACTGCGAGCTGTTGGGCCTGGAGATGGGCATGTACGACACGCCCTATGATCGCTTTGGGATGCTCAACTACCAAATATGGCGTGCCGCCCGTCTGGTCGTCGACACCGGCATTCATTCGCAAGGTTGGACTCGAGACCGGGCCATTACCTACCTGCGGGACTATACGGCGCTTCCGCAGCATGAAATCGAAACGGAAGTCGATCGCTACATCGCCTGGCCGGCGCAGGCCCTGTCCTATTACTTGGGCGAGGATGCCATCGTCAAATCCCGCGCCAAGGCAGAAAAAGCGCTCGGTCCGAAATTCAACGTGCGTGCCTTCCATGACACGGTGCTGGAACTCGGGTCCGTGCCGATCCCGGTGCTGCAGACGCGCATCGATGGTTTCATCGCCGCGGGCGGCGTAGGCCCGTATCCGGAATTGGAATAGCGGCCCGGCACTTGAACGCCGCCAAGGTCGGCTTGCTTTTGGCGCTCGCGCTGGTGGCCCTGACCTACATCGCGCGCTGGTGGTGGCTGGAGCGCGGCCGCACCGCCGTTGTACGCGTTGCGGACGGTGCGGGCGGTGCGAGCGGTGCGAGCGGTGGGGACGGTGCGCGAGGTGCGGGCATTGCCGGACGTGCCGGGGGCGAGCGCAGGCCGCGCGTCGCCGACGCGCTGGTGGGATTCGTCACGAATTTTTTCGATACGCTGGGCATTGGCTCGTTTGCCCCGACGACAGCCTACTTCAAACTTCGCGCGCGCATGCCCGATGATGAAATCCCCGGCACGTTGAACAGCGGCCAGGCGCTGCCCACCGTGACACAGGCGCTGATTTTCATCGCCACGGTGAGCGTGGATCTGACCACGCTGGTCAGCATGATCTTCGCCGCCGTCCTGGGCGCGTGGCTCGGCGTGGGATGGGTCTCACGCCTGTCGCGACGCGCCATTCAACTGGGCATGGGTGCGGCGCTGATGTGTGCGGCACTCTTGTACCTGGCCAACAATGCCCACTGGATGCCGGGCAGCGGCGATGCGTTGGGATTGCACGGCTCGCGCTTAGCGCTGGCGGTCTGCGTCAACGTGGCGCTGGGGGCTTTGATGATGCTGGGTGTGGGGCTGTATGCACCGTGTCTGATCCTCTTGAGCTTGCTCGGAATGAGCCCCCTCGCCGCCTTCCCCATCATGATGGGTTCCTGCGGTCTGCTCATGCCCATCGGCGGCGCGCGATTCGTGCGCAGCGGCCGTTACCATCTCGGCGCCGCGTTGGGGCTTGCGCTCGGCGGCATTCCCGGCGTTCTGGTCGCCGCCTATCTGGTCAAATCCATGCCGTTGGTTTGGCTGCGCTGGCTCGTGCTCATCGTGGTGGTGTACGCGGCCCTGCAGATGCTCAAGTCCGCGCGCGAGGTCCCATGTGCCCCCGGACCCCATCCCACCAACCCTGCCCGATAGCGACAATTTTTTGGACTTTCATTTCCTCGTACAATGCGATGCGCTTGCACAGGCGCACGCAGCGGCCAAAACTTTTCAACGCCCATAGTCCATGGCTGTAGCGCCCAAATTCGCGCAGCATGACGGTGTCGTTTCTCGCGATATAGTAGCGTCGATCGGCAGAATGGTTGAACGTCCACTTCTCCATCCATAGAACCTTGTGCCGGCTGATGGCGCCTATCGCATGCGACATGATCGGCTTTCGCGTTCGGATGACCCGATAGCCCTTGGCGCGAGCTCGAAAACAATATTCGGTGTCCACAAAATCGATGAAAAATTCTTCCCTGAAAGCGCCGATGACGGCGTGGGCCTTCAACGGGATCAAGGAGCCCGACGTAATCACGGATTCCACCTCTTCCCAATCGTCGCCGACGATTTCCTCACTCTGTTGCGGCAGCGGGCTGTTCACCTCCCGGTAGCCGGAGCCAATCACCCCCAATCGGTCGCGGTCGGGAAAGGCCGCACTGACGGCGATCAAGGCCTGCACCGTGCCCTCATCGAGCCACGTGTCTTGATCGAGCAGCAGCACCCACTTGAATCCGAGCGTCTCGGCCCGGCGGATCCCCATGTTGAGTGCACGCGCGATGCCCACGTTTTCCGCGTTCGACAGCAGAGTGATCAATGGATTCGCCGCGAGTTCGGCCAGCATCCTGCGCTCGACATCGTCCGAGCCATTGTCCACGATGACCAGAGCGCCGACCTCTCGCAGAATGCGCGCACTTCGCACAGGAAAATCTGCATCCGGATGATAGGCGACCGTGATCGCGCATACACCCTGCCCGTCAGTCAGCTCGTCGCTCATCGCGCATCGCCCCATCTCATCGCGCATCGCCCAATTGAGAGCCGCCGTCGCAATCGAGAATCGTGCCGGTGATGTAAGCCGCGGAATCGCTGCACAGGAACACGGCGCTCTCCGCGATTTCCGCAATGGCGCCGTAGCGGCGCAAGGCAATGCGTGAGGTGATGGCCTGCTCCGCCTCCGGGGTCGGCGCCAGACGCGCCATGCCTTCGGTCCCGGCGATGGGTCCGGGGGAAATGCCGTTGACGCGCACCCCCATAGGTCCCCACTCCATCGCCAGAACGCGAATCAGTTGATTGACCCCGGCCTTCGCCGCGCAGACATGCGCCTGGCGCATCATCGGCCGCACGGCTTGGCCGGCGCTGATCGCGATCAGCGACGCGCCGGGCGTTCGAAGCAGATCATGGGCGCCGCGAAACACGTTGAAGGTGCCGTTAAGATCGATATCCACCACGGTGCGAAAACCATTGGCGGACAGCCCCACCACCGGCGCCACAAAATTTCCTGCTGCCCCGGAAACGACAATGTCCAGGGGACCGAATTGTTTCGCCGTGCTCTCCAGGGCCGCACGCGTGGCGGCATAGTCACGTACGTCGCAGCTTAGCCCCAAGGCCCCGCCCTCGATCGACGCCGCGGCACCGGCCGCCTTCTCCGGATTTCGCCCGGCGACCGCCACGCGCGCACCGAGCTGCGCAAATCGCTGCGCGATGCCTAAGTTGATGCCGCTGGTGCCGCCGGCGATGAAAGCCACTTTGCCGGCCAACAACTGATCTTTGAATGCGCTCATGGCCTTATTATGATGCCATACCCTTTACCGGGGAATCTGCCACCAGGTATCGCCGTCTGGACCCTTGACGGCCGTGCCCGCGGAACCGACGGGCTCGTGCTCGCCGTCGGTCAACCAATGAATCGCCGCGCGATCATCCTCGGGCACTTTGGCCAGGAAGCGCGAACCGCGCGTCGAGCGCGCCACGATCACGCCCTGGCGAGCTGACCCCTCGCGGTCGTAGAAAACCGTGTAGGTCTCCACGGTCGCCGCGCCCTGGTAGTCCTCTTCGATGGGCGGCACCGGACCGCGGAGCGCGTCCGCCTCGGACTGATAGTCGAAGTCCTGCGGGAAACTGTTCAGCCCTAAAGGCGTGCGGCTCAACACCATCGAGTGGCTGTGCGTGGCGAGTCCGCCGTTGGCGAACAACAGACCGTTCCGCCCGCGCTCCCTCAATGCCAATACCATGCTGACCAGTGCGTGACTCATGTAATTCCCAACCGGTCCACCGCCAAAGGTGAGGCCGCCGAAAACCGTCGCCGCCTCGTGCAAGGGCCAGCCGATCACCCGGCGCGCCATTTTCGGCACACACGGAAAACAACTATAAAGCTCCGCCAGGTCGAGATCCGCGGTCGCCAGTCCGTTCAGCTCCAGCGCCCGGCGCAGCGACACCGTCATGCTCGGCGACTCGACGAAGCCTGCACGCGCCAGCACATCCACCGGCTCATGGGCCGCGGCCCCAAGGCCTACGAAAATCATCCGCTCATCAGGGATGCCGCGGGCCCGGGCGGTGTCCAAACTGGTCACCAAAAAGCCTGCGCCTTGATTGACGCTGCTGTTGGCCACCATCAATTTGCAATAGGGAAAAGCCATCGGACGATTTGCCGCTGATATGGTTTTGATTTCCTCGGGCGATACCCGGCGCCGCAGCCAGGCTCCCGGGTTGTCGGCCGCCACCGCGGAGAAGCGCGACCAGATCTGCGCGCTCTCGTCTTGGGCTTGCGCCAAGGTCTGCCCATACGCGGCGCGGCCGGCGATTTCGTACAACGGATACACGTCGACCGGCGCAATCAGTCCGTAGCGATGCCGGTAAGAGGGCCCGCGCCGCAAGGAGAGTGCGCGCACCGCGTTATACGACGTCGCCGATGCGCCGGCCGCGCCCGTCGTGGCCGCGCCCGTGATTGCGCCCGTGGCCGCGCGTCGAGCCGCCGTGCGCAACGCTTCGCCGCCGACAATCGCAGCGACGGTGATCTCGCCGTCGCCGATGCGGTTGGCGGCTTCATTGAGCAACAAAAGCGGACTATCGCCACTGCCGTACGCGGACTTGTAGCAGATGCGCGGCTTCACGCCGAGGCGTTCGGCCAATGGGGACGATACGTCGCCCAGTTCCGGGAAGGAAATCTGGTCGACCACGCCCAATGAGTCCAGGGTCGCCAGCCAGCCGCCTCCCGCATCGTGGTCCGCGGCGCGCAGCGCCGCCTCCATCAGACCCAATGAATCCAGGCCCAGGCTACTCTTGCCGGGCTCATCGCGGTCGTTGACCTGGCCCACACCGATGATGACGGGAATCGGATGGTTCACAACTGATCTGTTGCCTCTGTGGGATGAGTCCAAGTTGCTATACTGCCAGCGATCGACAGCGACTCGCGAGCAGCATGATCAGCGCCAGCCCCACCTCCCATGGTTACATTTCGCAGCGCCTGAAGCTGCACTACGTCGACTGGGGGAATCCCACCGCGCCGCCCTTGCTGCTGATTCACGGCGGCCGGGATCACTGCCGCAGTTGGGATTGGGTGGCGGACCGCCTGCGGGCCGATTGGCACGTGATGGCCACGGATTTGCGCGGTCACGGCGACAGCGCTTGGTCACCGGACGGCGACTATTCGATGGCCGCCTATGTCTACGACCTGGCGCAGATTATCCATCAGCTCGAACTCGCACCGATCACGATCGTCGCGCACTCTCTGGGCGGGAATATCGCGCTTCGCTATACCGGGCTGTACCCGGACAATGTGCGCCGCGTCGTGGCCATCGAGGGCCTCGGGCCATCGCCCAAAATGATGGCGGAGCGGGCGCAGCTGACGCTTCAGCAGCGCTGGCAGGAATGGATCCGCGACCGGCGCGCCGTGAGCGCGCGCAGCCCGCGCCGCTACGCCACGTTCGCCGACGCCTTGGAGCGGATGCGCAGCGAGAACAAGTACCTCACCGCAGAGCAGGCGCAGCATCTCACGCTGCACGCCGCCAGCCGCAACGAAGACGGCACCTGGAGCTGGAAATTCGACAACTATATGCACGTGTTCCCGCCCGTGGACATTGCACCGGACCAACTGCACACGTTGTGGCACGCCATCAGCTGTCCGACGCTGCTCTGCTATGGCGACAAGAGCTGGGCGTCCAATCCCGAGAAGGATGGCCGCGCGCGCCATTTTCGGCACGCACGGGTCGTCACGTTCGCCGATGCCGGACACTGGGTGCATCACGATCAACTGGATGCCTTTATGAAGGAACTGAAAGAATTTCTAGCCCAATGAGGTATGCATGAACAGTAAAAATAGTCGCGCCTTCGCATCGTGCTTTGCAGCTGCGGCGGTTGTCGCGATGGCGATGAGCGGCATCGCCAAGGACAGCCCCGATTTCGTGCGCATCACGCCATCACAGCTCGTGTGGCGCGATGTGCCTGACGGCCATGGCGTCCAGCAGGCGACGGTGTTCGGCGATCCGAGCAAGCCCGGCCTCTATATGATTCGCGTCAAGTTTCCCCCGCACGTCATGGATATTCCGCACTGGCATCCCAATGCACGGTACGTCACAGTGCTCCAGGGAACATGGTACTCGGGCACCGGCGACACCTTCGATTTCGCCAAGGCGATTCCGTTGAAGGCGGGGAGCTTCATGTTGCACCCCGCGAAGGCCACTCACTGGGATGGGTCCGGCGGGCCGGAGACGGTCATCGTCCAAATCTTCGGCGAGGGTCCCGAGAGCACCACACCCGTAGAATCCGGTAAGGCATTCTGGCTCGAAGTACCCCACTGATCCCAAAGCATCGGACTCGCCGGGTCGGCAATCTCAGGTCAGATCGAAGGCTCGAGCCGCAACACGCGTCCGTCCGGCTCGTCCGTACAGACATACAGGTAGCCGTCCGGCGCCGCCCGCACGTCCCGGATGCGCCAGTGCAGATTGTTCAGCAGTTGCTCTTGAGACACGACATTTCCGCTCTCATCGAGATGGACACGTCGCAAATGCTTGAACGCCAAAGCCCCCACGAACAAATCGCCCTTCCAGGCCGGGAACTTGTCGCCGCGGTACATCGCAAGCCCCGATGGCGCAATTGACGGCGTCCAATAGATCACCGGCTGCTCCATCCCCGGATGTTGCGTATACGGAGATACATAGGCGCCCGAATAGTCCATGCCGTAAGTAATCACCGGCCAGCCGTAGTTCTTGTGTGCCACGATGATGTTCAGCTCATCGCCGCCGCGCGGCCCATGCTCAGTCTCGTAGAGCCGGGCGCTTGGGGCATCGAAGATCAACCCCTGTTCATTGCGATGACCCCAGGTGTAGATTTCCGGACGGACCGATGCCTGTCCAATGAAGGGATTATCCTGCGGGATGCTGCCGTCCTCGTTCAACCGCACGATCTTGCCCAGATCGGAACTCAAGTTTTGCGCCTGCTCGCGGTATTCGAATCCCTCGCCAATCGTCAGGGCAAAGGTACCGTCGGGAAGAAACGCCATGCGCCCGCCGTAATGGTTATCCGTGTCCTTCAGCGGCATGGCTTTGAAGATCACGTGGAGCTCATGGAGGGCGCTGCCGTCGAAGCGCGCGCGCGCAACTTGCGTACCATTGGCCGCGGCGGTTCCCGCCGCATAGGTGAGAAAGACGATGTTGTTCTGGGCGAAATTCGGGTGCAGAACGATATCGAACAATCCCGCCTGGCTGCCCGTATGGACCGGCGGGACACCGGTGATCGGCTGGGGCAGCAAGGCTCCGTTTTTGATCAACCGCAGCCGCCCCACCCGCTCGGTCACCAGCATCGACCCATCCGGCAAAAACGCCATCGACCAGGGATGATCGAGTCCGCGCGCAATCTCGGTGACTTTGTACCCCGCCGTGACGACGGGCGCGGGCTGCGGCGGAGGCGGAACTGCGCGGGCTGCTTCGGGTGCCGCGTCGGCGGCTGCGATGGAAATCGTGGTCGCTACCGCGGCAGCGAGAACAAAGGTTGCGAGGCGCGTAGGAATCTCCTGGCGGGGACCATGTTCCGCTAATATTACGCTATCTCACCTGTACTTCAGGACACAAGCAAATGGCACCCCAGGTTGGAACCCGGCTGTTACGACGCATCGGCGCTTTCATCGTTGCCGTCGGCGTGATGGTGGTGCTGGGTTCCGCTGCCCATTCGTACTTCGTGCAACGCGCGTGGTCCAGCGCCGCAGGCCATGGTGACGGAACAGGGCCGGCTGCCATCCCGTTCTCTGATCGCATCGCCTGGGCCGTGCACGATCTGGGCGGAATGATCGAGCCCTACGCGGCCCTTACCAGCATCGCTTTGCTGGTTGCGTTCTTGGCGGCAGGCGTGCTGGCCCGATTCACGGGACGGCGTGTGATCGTCTTCGGCCTTGCAGGGGCGATTGCGCTCTTTACACTGTTCACCGTGTTGAGGATGGTCTTGGGCACGGTCGGCATCTTCGGCGCGCGCGGCGCCACGGGGGTGGCGGCGCAAATGGCGGTGGGACTGCTCGCGGGCCTGGTGTTCGCGAGGCTTACGAGTCAATCTCCGAAGCCCCGGTAAGCCTGCGGTGTGGAACCGCGGCGGCCTTCGTGTTCACAGCGCTTGGAGGAGTTATGCAGAAGCGGAAACTAGGAAAGAGCACTCTCGAAGTATCGGCGCTCGGTCTCGGCTGCATGGGCATGAGTCATGGCTATGGGCCGCCGGCCGACAAGCAGAAAATGATCGAGCTCATCCGTGCGGCCGTCGCTCGCGGCGTTACGTTGTTCGACACCGCGGAAATCTATGGTCCATTCACCAACGAAGAACTCGTGGGCGAGGCACTAGCCCCGTTCCATGGACAGGTCGCCATCGCCACCAAATTCGGCTTCAAGATTGCCGACGGCAAACAAGTCGGCGGCTTGGACAGCCGGCCCAAACACATCAAGGAGATCGCGGAGGCCTCGCTGAAGCGGCTCAAAGTCGGGACCATCGACTTGTTCTACCAGCACCGCGTCGACCCGGAAGTGCCGATCGAAGATGTGGCGGGCGCGGTGAAGGACCTGATCCAGGCGGGCAAGGTCAAGCACTTCGGGCTATCTGAAGCGGGGGTGCAGACGATCCGTCGCGCGCACGCGGTTCAGCCCGTCACAGCGCTCCAGAGCGAGTACTCGCTGTGGTGGAGAGAACCTGAAGAGCAGGTGCTGCCGACACTGGAAGAACTCGGCATCGGCTTCGTCCCCTTCAGCCCGCTCGGCAGAGGGTTTCTCACCGGGAAGATGGACGAGAACAGGACATTCGACAGCACCGACTTTCGAAGCGGCCTGCCGCGCTTCACGCCGGAAGCCAGGAAAGCCAACAGGGCGGTGGTAGACCAACTGGCTGCGATTGCAGAACGCAAGAACGCGACCTCCGCTCAGATCGCGCTCGCATGGCTGCTCGCCCAAAAACCATGGATCGTTCCGATCCCGGGCACCACCAAGCTGCAACGCCTCGATGAGAATCTAGGCGCAGCGACGCTCGAGCTTACGCCGGAGGACCTTCGAGTGATCGACAGCGCTGCATCGAAGATCACCGTGCACGGCGCTCGCTACCCGGAGCACTTGAATCGCCTGGTGGGCCGGTGACGCCGGCTGCCCCGACGCTGCCGCTGCGCAATGTCCGTACGTTGTCGATGATGCTCGAGGCTCTATCCATTTCCTTGAGGATCACCAGACACTGTTGATAGTAGCGAAAGCCGATGTCGGTAACTTGAAGGGTGCGCGTCGTGCGCTTGATCAGCTGTACGCCCAACTCTTTTTCCAGCCTCGACAAATGCTGGCTCAGCATGGACTTCGCAACACCCAGAGTTTCGCCGGCGGCGGAGAGGCTGCCGTGTTCAACAATCTTCGCGAAATAGAAAACGTCGTTCAGATCCTTCATCGGCGTGGCTCCCCTCAGTCTTCGCCTCCGTGCGCCATTCAAGATCGTTCGCGATTGAGAACAATCTTTTCACAACTTCGTACTTCTGTACAACCGGCCAATTTGAGAGAATCGTCCGCGCAGAAAGGATGCTGCGTCGAGCCTTGAGTATTGCAATAATTACAAGGAGCGATCGTGGACGAAGGGCGTTGGAGCGCGGTGATTGCCGCCACGATTGGCCTCGCGATCTTGGTGCTTGCCTGGGCCGTCGTGCACGCCCAGACGGCGCAGAAGGATCCGAGTAGCTCACTGCCCTCGACCAACTTTTCGGCAGACGGCAGCGTCGACCGCAGTTCGTTCCCTCGCCCCGCGCCCGGTTTCGCCCACGCCCACGTGGCAACCAACCCCTCAGCGCCGGACGCCAAAGCGGTGGGGGAGAAAACCTGCATTGCCTGCCATCAATTGGAAGCGGAACACTTTACGCACACCTTGCATTCCCTCGGACTGCATGTCGCCAATCGATCCGATCCGACCATCCCGGTGTGTGAGACGTGTCATGGACCCGGGTCGGAGCACGCCGCCAAGCCCCAAATCAAGGGGCTCATCATCGGTTACACCAAGAATTCCGGGACTCCCATCGAAACGCAGACCAAGACCTGCCTGACCTGTCACGCGGGCGGCCCGCGCGATCACTGGCTCGGTTCGGTCCACCAGCGCAACGATCTGTCGTGCAGCGACTGCCACAATCCCATGGCCAAATTCTCGGTGGAGGGGTTGCTGGCGAGGGCATCGATCAATGACACCTGCGCCCAGTGTCACAAGGATATCCGTCTGCAATTCAACCGGCGTTCGCACATGCCATTGCCGGAAGGGCAGATGAGCTGCGACGATTGCCACAACCCGCACGGCACCTTGACCAGCCCGTTATTGAAAACGAACACGGTCAACGAAACCTGCTACCAGTGTCACGCGGAAAAGCGCGGCCCCTTCTTGTTCGAACATGCGCCCGTGCGCGAGAACTGCCTCAATTGCCATACTCCGCATGGCTCGAATCAGAGCACGCTGCTGGTCGCGCCGGTTCCGTTCCTCTGCCAGCAATGCCACACGAATTTCATACATCCGAACGACTTGCAGACGCGCCAATCCTTGGGTACGGGTTTGCATCCCGATGAGAGAGTGCTGGGCAGAGGATGCCTCACGTGTCACGCCAACATTCACGGATCCAATGCCCCTTCGGGTGTGCGATTCCACGAGTAGCGCGCGAGGAGCCAACGATGGGTATTACACGCGGGCGGAAATTTGGACTTGCACAGGCGATCACGCTACTGGCGGCGCCGGCTTTGAGTTGGGGCGACAGTGGAGTCGGAGTGGACACCTGGCGTGCCAACAAGCTTGATCCCACGGGTGGTCAAGCGACCGAAGTTCTCGACCCCAATGGCACCAGTTGGCTCGAGCCGGGTCAACATCGCTCGCCGACCGGAAACCTGTACGCGACGCCGACGGAAGAGCCGAATCCGGACCACTTGAGCGTCTGGCTGATGTACGGGACCTTCGATGTCGGTTATTTGCATACGACCGGCACGAAAACCGCACTCTTCGATCGCTATTCGCGATGGCCGACCAACGGTCCGGCTATCGACTTCGACATCGATGCCGAGCGGCCCTCCGACGGCAGCTATGCCGAGGTTCGCGGCAGCCGGATCAGCGCCGAGGACCAATATTATCAAGCCGTATACGGCAAGGCCGGTTCATTCAAAGTCGAAGCCTTCGTGCGCGACATGCCGAATCTCTTATCGACGGATGCGAAATCGATCTTCAACGGCGTGGGGTCCAACAATCTCACGCTGGCCGGCGGCTTGGTGCCTGGCGGCAGCACCTCGGCGCAGGTCGCGGCCGTTTCCGCCGCTGCACCCGTGACCTGGCTCGGCACGGAGCGCAACAAGCAGGGCATCGCCCTCTCCGCATTTCTCACGCCGCAGTGGAGCGTGTACCTCAACGCCGGCGACGAAGAGCGCAAGGGGACCCGCCCGTATGGGGGACCGTTCTTCTTCAATTTTGATGGTATCGGCGGTGCCATTGAAGAAACGATAAAGCCGATCGACGATAACACGGTAAATATCACCGCGGGCGCCCGTTACGTCGGATCCGAGTGGCGCTTCGACGTTGGATACTCCGGCTCCATTTACCGCGACCGATACCTTGCCTACACATTCCAACAGCCATTCGCCCTTGGGCCGGCGCTGCTACCCGGCGGAACGTCGGCGCCCATCACTCAAGGTCAGATGTCGATGGAACCTGACAATGATTATCACAATCTGCATGCCACGGCGACCCACACACTCCCGCTGAACGGGGAGGCCTCACTGACTGCGGGTGCCGGGGAAATGCGCCAGAACGACTCGCTGATTCCGCCCACCAACTGCCAAGGAGCTTTCGGCATCTCGACCAACGGCACTTTCAATGTCGGTCCGGGCAATCCTCAGCTCTTTCCATGTGATCAATGGAACACCACCGCCGCATTGTCGCAACAGACCGCGAATATGCTCATCGTGACCAACCTGCTTCAAGGGTCGATCGTACTGCAGCCGGCCGGCGACGTGAGCGTCCACGCGGGCGGAAAGTACTATCGCGAGGACTATCGCAATCAGTACGTGATGTTCAACCCGCAGAACGGCGATTACGGCTATGTGGCCGAGAACGGCGCGCAGGCGAGCCTCGTAACAGGCGATCCAGGATTTTGGAATGCCGTCACCTACCCCAACGCCACCGACACACAGATTGAAAGCATTCCCTTCAGCTGGCGCAACATCGAGGCCTTTGCCGGAGCGGATTGGAAATTCGCGCCGCACGATTCGCTCGGTCTCACCTACACCTTCGATCACTATGATCCGGCACATCGAGAACTCAGCTTTGTCAACGACAACAGCATCAAGCTCAACTGGACGGACAAAAATCTCAAGTGGCTTACTTTCCGCTTCAACTACACCTACCTGAAGCAATCCGGAAGCGTCTACAACTCGGATCCGTATGCCTTCGCCTTCTTTCAAAATCTACCCGGCTTCGTGCCTGCGGATGACACCGTCACTGCCTGGACCGTCAACCAGCAGCGCAAGTACGACATCTCCGATCGAAACGAGCACAAAATTGACCTGATGGCGACGCTGATCCCACGTCCCGACATGACTCTGACGGCTTCGGTACGCGGAGATTGGAACCAGTATCCGACCGAGATCGGCCGGCAAGGTTACAACACCATGGCGTCCACGCTGCAGTGGGAGTGGCAGGTCCAGGCGCTCAGCAGCCTGAGCATGTGGGTCGCCTACGATCGATCGAGCATGCACATGTCGGACGTCAACGATGCCGGAGACACGCCGGATGACACGCTCGGCGGCGCGACCTACCCGCTCGCGAATCAGTGGTGGGCGAACGACAAGCAGCGCAACTGGTCCGGAGGCGCCTCTCTCACGCATCATTTCGGGCCCGCCCGCTTGAATTTCGATTGGAACTACCTGTCATCGCGCGGCCTGACGAGTTACTCCTACGCATCGTCGGGCGCGTTGGCCTACAACGACACCCCTGTCGAGGCAGGGAACCAATTTCCTGCGATGACGTACGTCGTCAATTCGCTCACGTTGAGTTTTACGGTGCCATTGGGCGAGCGCACGTCGCTACGCCTGTATGACTATTACGAACATGGTCAGATCAGCGACTGGCATTATGCAGGGTTCGGCAACACCTTGGTCTACGGCAATCGGGTGTACACCGACGGAGGCCCTCAAGGCTACAACACCAATGTCGTCGGCTTGTTCGTCAACGTCAAGCTGTGAGGCGCGCGATGACCAAACCCGTGCACATGTTCATGTTGGCGGCGAGCGGGGTCGCCCTCCTCGCAGGTACGTTACCCATTGCCGCGACCGCCTTATCGGCCGCACCGCGCTTTACGGACCTGCGCCGAATAGAACCCATTCACGGCGATGCGGCGGCGGGCGCCCAAAAGGCAACGGTCTGTTTCGCCTGCCATGGTGCCAACGGCGTATCGGTCGCACCCACGTTTCCGCGATTGGCAGGTCAACGCGCCGATTATTTGTATCATCGCCTGGTTTCTTTCAACCGCGCGGACCCGAAGGACCCGTACTACTCGAAGTCTCCGATGACCGTCATGGCCGCGAAATTGAGCGATGACGACATGCGCAATCTCGCCGCCTATTTTGCAACACAGGTGCCCCAGGCGACCGACGTGGCCGCAGCGGCGTCCGCATCCGATAGGGGCGAGTCGCTGTACCGTTTCGGCGATCCTTCGAACGGCGTGCCGCCATGCCAGGGATGTCACGGTGCTGAGGCGGAGGGCGTACCCGTGCTTGCGGTTCAATATGCCGCGTACCCGGCGCTGCGCGGGCAGTACGCCCCGTACATCATCGCGAGGCTGACGAGTTTTCGACAGGGCCTTCCGCATGACAGCAGCAATGACTTGATCATGAGCGGTATCGCTCGAACCCTCGACGACGACGCGATACGGGCCGTTGCCGCATGGCTGAGCTCATTGATGCCGGAGAAGAGCCCCATGAGTATGCCTGCGAAACGGTCAGGAACGGGGGTGGACACCAAGTAACAAGAAATAGCTATACGACTATACTTTGCGGATCTTCCCGGCCGGAGACCTCCGCACATATGGCCCTTTCCAAGATCACCCGGCGGCAAGTGTTCGCCGTTGCGATCGCCATTCCGGTCGCGGCGGCCGCCAAATCGGTGACCGATCAATCGACAGTCGGCAAGCTGTTGTACCCGCGAACCGGGGCGGAGATTGCGGCCGGCATCACTCCCCTAGATTCATCATTCCCGGAACTCAACGTCCTGAGATACGGTGCATCCGCCACTAATACGGGCGCCCAGAACGCAGCAGCGATTCAAGCGGGGATCTCCGTGCTTGCACAGCATACGGAGGCAGAGCTGCTCATTCCCGAAGGCGTCAATCTCAACGTTACACAGCTTGCGTTCACATCGATGAGCCAATTCAATGTGCGCTGCGACGGCACCTTGGTTTCAACAGTTGCGGCCCCTGGCGGTGCGTTCACCAATCAAACCCCAAGCCAAGGCACGTCTGCGGTGATGAGATTCTCAAGCTGCTCGCGCTTCAAGGTTTACGGCAAGGGCCATATCAATCCGGACAACGTCGATGCGCTCAATGTGACCAGGTGCTCAAACTTTGACTGGAACTTGGACATGCGCGGCACTGGTGCCAACACATTCATGCGCGGCGCGCTATTCCGAGAATGCAATCAGTTTCGCATCCACGGCTGCACAATCGAATCTCTGACCGGGCAGAATTTTCAGACTTGCTTGACCGCCACCACTAGCATTGGTGCAGGTGCCACCTCGGCTATGGCCAAGACTTGGACTTTGGGTGCCGGCGTTTTCACCATTGCATTCAGCGACGCGGAAGTGCGCCAAGTTACCTTCGGATCGGGAACTAGCAACGTCCGCATGAGCTGGAAAGGGGGTTTAAGCAATAACGTCACCAGCGCCTTATTCGTAGAAATCTACTATAACTGGCTGGACTCGCTGGCATTCTTTTCGTGCTTCAATTTCAAGGTGGACCACAACATCGTGCGTAAGTCAGGCGCCAACGGGATATATGTGTTAAGCGTAGCAGCCGGAGGCGAGTTCGAGTTAGCCCATGATTTCGATATATGCGACAACATCTGTGAACTGAACGCCGAGTCAGGAATTCAAGTGACCTATAGCGGCGGTACGTCATGTCCCATCTTCTATCGCGTCAATAACAACACGGTCAGGTACAACCAAGCCGATGGAATCGATGCGGCCAATACCGGATCTTTTGCCAACGTCTATGCGCAATTCAACAACAACACTCACATCAACAATGGCTGGATTGGCTGCGACCCCTCAAACCCCGGCGGGGTGGACGGTTCAGGAATTGGCACGTTCAGCAATATTGGTGAATTCGAGGCGGTGGGAAACACCGTGTTCAATTGCAACAATGCCGGCATATTCGTAAGCGGCTGCACAAGCTGGCGTATCGCAAACAACACCATCAATAAGGGCTTCAACGCAGGCTCGTCACAGGGCGGGTGTTTCATTTCCACGAGCCATTCAGGCTCGTTGACCGGAAACGATATCACGACGCGGAAGGGAGTTCCGCCGCTGACAGTGCAGTCCTGCACCAACGTTGTGATGTGCGCCAACAACTTCACCAGTGGGGCACTGTAGCGCAGTATTGCCATCGCGGATGGGCCAACACCCATGGCACCTTGATGATTGAATGAGTGACTGCCTTACAAGCGATATCTCCACGAAGTACCAAGTTCCGATGAGGCAAACAACGCTCACGCCGCTCTCGAAAGGGCCATGCTGATCGCACGTCCGTTGAAGATCAAAGCGCCGATCAGCGAGGCCGCTGCGGCAGCCAGGGCACCGTAGGCGGTCACGCCCAGCGCGCAAATCAGCACGACCGCCACGGCGCCGGATCCGACAGCGACACCGATCCGCGGTGCATTCCACTCCACCACCGCGTGCCGCACCGCTGGACGACCGACGCCGTTTGCCCATTGCACGCCCAGAAGAAGCGCATACACCGTCAACAACGCATCGTAAGGCTTCCCGTAGAGCGCCAGGGTTGCCGGCGCCAGCACCAAGAGCGGCACCACGAACGCCGAGCTGAAGACCAACGAAGCCGCGAGCTGCCTGAGCAGCAGGCCCCGCGGTGCTTGGACCGGCTGCGCAGCCATCAAGGTCTCGCGGCTGCCTGTCAGGTTCAATGCCGGCAGAAACATATCGACGATCAGTGCCGTGCGCGCGGCCACGGCATATTGCGCCATCTGGATCGGCGGCGCCCAGACGGCCAGGATGCACAGGGGTCCCCAGAGCAGCACCCCGCGCGCAAGGCCGATCAATTCCCGCGAGTCCACGCCTTGTAGTGCTTCGCGGCAAATCGCCCGGCGGCTCTCCCCTCGCGCGACCGGGAAGGCACGCCAGGCGAGCACCGCCGCCACTGCCGCAGACACCAGGCTCCCGAGAAGGAACGACCAGGAGTAAAGCTCGAGCGACGCATCGGACGGTGCGAGCACCACCGCAAGAAGCATGGATAGATTCACGGCATAGGCGGCCACGACGATGCCGAGCGTCCGGTTGGCGGCGCGCAGCGCCTCGCCCAACAGGCTGGATAGGCTCACGCAGGGGACCGCGAGCACGAAGGGCAGATAGGTCTGCAATATGGTTTGCAGCTGCGGGGCCTGGATGTCCAGGTCGGCGGTCACGACCAAGAGAACTGCACACAGTAGGCTGGACCGCAGCAGCATCCGCCGCGCGAGCTGCATCAGCAGTACTCCGTCGGGAATACCGGTGGTTGCGGCCCGCCGGCCGATGATGTGCTGCGCCAGGTGGATCTCGTACTTGCCGCGTAAGAGCGTGCTCAAGCCTAAGGCGATCACGAAACCGCGAAAGAAAACCCCCGCCTCCGCCGGAGTCAGAGCACGTACCACCGCCCATGTCGCCAGGATCTGGAGTGCCGCGCCTAGAAGGCGTAGCAACAGCTCTCCAATCCATGAATGCGCACCGGTGGTGGAGTACTCGCCCCCCGCTGCTGCCGTCTCCGCCATGCCAGTTCCCCCTCTGCCCGGCCAAACATTACACCCACGCGGACCTAGTTCGAAGTGGATGGGCCCGAACCCGCAGCGTGCTCCCGCAGTCCTCCACCCAGGGCCTTATACAGCGTCACGAGGTTTTGCAGGCGCGTGACCCGCACGGTTTGCAACTGCTGCTGGGCGCTGTAGAGCGCGACCTGCGCGACGAGGGCGGTCACGTAGCTGTCGACGCCGCCCCGGTAGCGCATGTCGGCCAGCCGATAGGCGATGGCCGAGGCCTTCACCAGCGCTTGCTGAGCCGCGAGCTGCTCATCGAGCGTGCCGCGGGCGACCAGCGCATCGGCGACTTCGCGGAAGGCGGTCTGAATCGCCTTCTCGTACTGCGCGACCGCGGTGTCGCGGGCGAGCTTCGTCGCCCGGAGGTTGGCGACGTTGGCGCCGCCCGCGAAGATCGGGAGACTGATATCGGGTGAAAAGGTCCAGGCGCGCGAACCGCCCTTGAACAAACCTGACAGCTGCGTGCTTTCGGTGCCGAAATTGCCGGTGAGCGAGATGGCGGGCAGGAACGCCGCACGTGCCGCACCGATCTCGGCATTGGCGGCCATGAGCTGATGCTCGGCGGCGAGTACATCGGGCCGGCTCACCAGCACGTCCGACGGAATGCCCTCTTCGAGCTCGGCCACCATATTTCCGCGGTCCAAGCCGCCGGAAAAATCGATGCCGTCCGGAATCGGCGCGCCGAGCAAGAGCTGCAGCGCGTCGCGGTCCTGAGCCAGCTGCCGGACATACAGAGCGAGGTTGGCGCGGGCCGTGTCGACCGTGGTCTCGGCCTGGCGCAGTGCGAGTTCCGTGGTCGTGCCGCCGTCGAACTGCTTCTGCGTCAGCGCGTAGGACTCATTCTGGCTCTTCAACGTGTCACGGGTGATGTCGAGCAGGGTCTGATCGGTGAGCACCGTGAGGTAGGCGGTGGCCACTTCGGCCACCAGGGTGAGCTGCACGCTGCGCCTGGTTTCGCCCGAGCTGAAGTACTGCTGCAGCGCCGCGTGGCTCAAGCTGCGGATGCGGCCGAACAGGTCCAGCTCATAACTCGTGAAACCGACTCCGACGTCATAGGTGTGCTCGGTAACCCCGTTGGTGGGCAGAGGGGCCCCGCCTAATAAGGAGGGCGGAAATCCAGACGTCAATACACCGATGGGAATGTGCTCCACCTGCTCGACCGCGCTCGCGTCGACGGTCGGAAACAGCGAGGCGCGCTGGATGCGGTATTGCGCCTGAGCGCTTTGCACATTCAGAGCCGCGACGCGCAGGTCGCGATTGTTGGCGAGCGCCAGCGCAATCAATTGCTGAAGCTGCGGATCGGGAAAGAATTCGCGCCAACCGATGTCGGCGGCGATCGTGCCACCCGCTGTACCGCCTTCGAGCGCCGGCACCGGCGCGGGTGGGCGATTGTAATGCGGCTCCAAGGTACAGGCGCCGAGCAACGTGGCCACCGCCGCGGCGAGGAACCAGGTGCTTCTGCAAGCCATGCTCAGCTCTCCGAGGCCGGCGACGGGGACTGCGGTGGCAGCACGGGCTCCTCGTGCCTGGGGCGATCGCCGAACAGCGAGCGGACGCTCACGAAGAACACCGGTACCAGGAACACGGCGAGCACCGTGGCCGTCACCATGCCGCCGATCACGCCGGTACCAATGGCGATACGTCCGCCGGCGCCCGCTCCGGTGGCAATCGCCAGCGGCAGCACGCCCAAGATGAAGGCCATCGAGGTCATGAGGATCGGCCGCAGGCGCTGGCGGGCCGCCGCGACCGTCGCGTCGATCAAATGCATGCCGCGCGCGTGGTTCTCCAGCGCGAACTCCACGATAAGGATTGCGTTCTTGGCCGACAGTCCCACCGTGGTGAGCAGACCCACCTGGAAAAACACGTCGTTACCGAGTCCGCGCCAGAGCGTGGCGGTGATGGTGCCGATGATGCCGAGCGGCACCACGAGCATCACCGAGAAAGGTGTCGACCAGCTCTCGTACAGCGCCGCGAGGCACAGAAACACAACGGTGAGCGAGATGGCGTAGAGCGCCGGCGCCTGCGAGCCCGAGCGTACCTCCTCGAAGGAGAGACCGGTCCACTCGTAGCTCACGCCCTTGGGCAGCTTGGTCACCGCCGCCTGCATCGCGGCGAGCGCGTCCCCGGTGCTTCTGCCGGGCGCCGGCGCGCCCAGGAATTCCAGCGCGGGTGTGCCGTTATAGCGCTCCAACTTGGGCGAGCCCTCGATCCAGTGCCCCGAGGCGAAGGTCGAGAAGGGCACCATTTGACCCGCGCCGTTGCGCACGTACCAGAGATCCAGGTCCTGCGGCAGCATGCGCGAGCCGGCATCGCCCTGCAGGAACACCCGCTTGACGCGGTTTCGATCGACGAATTGGTTGACGAAGGCCGAGCCCCAGCCGGAGCCGAGGGCATCGTTGATATTGCCGATCGCCAGGCCGAGCGCACTCGCCTTTTCCCAGTCGATGTCGAGCTTGTACTGCGGTTCGTCTTCGAGGCCGTTCGGCCGTATCATGCCGATCGCCGGGTCCTTGCTCGCCAATCCCAGTAGCTGACCGCGCGCCTGCATCAGCGCCGCATGCCCGACGTTACCGCGATCCTCCAGCTCGAAGTCGAATCCCGTGGCATTGCCGAGCTCGAGCGCGGCCGGCGGTGCGAACGCGACCACGAACGCCCCCCGTATCTGGTGGAAGTGCTGGTTGGCGCGCCCCGCCAGGGCGAACACCGAGTTCTTCGCACCTTTGCGCTCCGACCAATCCTTCAAGCGCACGAATACCAGGCCGGCATTCTGCCCGTGGCCTCCGAAGCTGAAGCCGTTGACCGTGAACACGCCGCTCACGAGATCTTTCTCATCCTTGAGGAAGTAGTCGCGCGCCTCCTTTAGCGCCCGCTGCGTGAGCTCGCTCGCCGCCCCCGGGGGCGCCACCACCTGGACGAACAAAATGCCCTGATCCTCGTCCGGCAGGAAGGATCTCGGCACGCGTACGAACAACACACCCATCGCCACGACAATGACCACATACACCAAGAGGTAGCGCCGCCTGCGCCCCGTGACATGAGTGACCCCGCGCTCGTAGCCGCGATTCATCCGGTTGAAGCCGCGATTGAACCAGCCGAAGAACCCTCGCTCGCGCTCGTGAGCCTCCGCGACCCGCCGCTTCAGGAGTGTCGCGCACAACGAAGGCGTGAAGATCAGCGCCACCATCACCGACAGCGTCATGGCCGAGACGATGGTGATGGAGAACTGGCGGTAGATGACCCCCGTAGAGCCGCCGAAGAAGGCCATGGGCAGGAACACTGCGGATAACACCAGGGCGATGCCGACCAGGGCGCCGGTGATCTCGGTCATCGAGCGTCGCGTCGCATCCTTCGGTGAGAGCTTCTCCTCCTCCATCACGCGCTCGACGTTCTCCACGACGACGATCGCATCGTCCACCAAGAGGCCGATGGCGAGCACCATGCCGAACATGGTCAGCGTGTTGATCGAGAATCCCGCCGCGGCGAGCACCCCGAAAGTGCCCAACAGCACCACGGGGACGGCGATGGTTGGAATCAGCGTGGCCCGGAAGTTCTGCAGGAACAAGTACATCACCAGAAACACCAGCACGATCGCCTCGAAGAGCGTCTTCACGACCTCATCGATGGAGACGCGCACGAATGGCGTGGTGTCATACGGATAAATGAGCTTGAGGCCGGGCGGAAAGAAAGGCGCCAGCTTGTCCATGGTGGCGTGAACCGCGTTGGCGGTATCCAAAGCGTTCGCACCGGGGGCGAGCTTCACCGCCAGGCCCGCCGCCGGCTTGCCGTTGTACTCGGTGTAGATCGAATAGCTCTCGGCGCCCAAACCGATGCGGGCGACATCCCGGAGCCGCACCTGCGAACCGTCGGTGTTCACCTTGAGCAGTACGCGCCCGAACGCCTCCGCATTGGTGAGGCGCTCGGGGCCGATGATGGTGGCGTGCAGGCGCTGTCCCTTCACCGAGGGGAGCCCGCCCAACTCCCCGGAAGGCACCTGCAGGTTCTGCGCCTGCAGCGCGTTATTGACGTCCGTCGGTGTCAGCCCAAAGTTGTTGAGCTTCGCCGGATCCATCCAGATGCGCATCGCGTACTGCGTGCCGAACAGCTGATAGTCACCGACCCCGGCTGTGCGGCTGACCGGATCCTGTACGTACGAGGAGATGTAGTCGCTCACGTCCTCGCTGCTCATCGAGCCGTCGCTCGAGTAGAAGCCGATCACGAGCAGGAAATTGCGCGTGGCCTTGGCGACGCGCAGCCCCTCCTGCTGCACTTCGATCGGCAGGAGCGGGGTGGCGAGCTGCAGCTTGTTCTGCACTTGCACCTGGGCGATGTCGGGATTGGTGCCCTGCTCGAAATAGAGCGTGATGGTCATGCTCCCGTCGGCATCGCTTTCGGACCCGAAATACAGCAAATGATCGATGCCGCTCATCTGCTGCTCGATGACCTGGGTGACCGCGCTTTGCACGGTGTCGGCCGAGGCGCCGGGATAGGTCACCTGAATGGAAATGGCAGGCGGGGCGATGCTCGGATACTGCGCGATGGGCAGCGTCGTGATGGCAAGTGCCCCCATCAGCATGATGACGATGGCGAGTACCCAAGCAAAGACCGGGCGGTCGATGAAGAAGTTGACCATGGCCGGCGGCTACTTTGCGGGACCTTCAGCGGTCGCGGCATCAGCGGTCGCGGACTGCGCCGCCTTCTCATCCGGCGGCCGGTACTCCTCGGGCGCCACCTTGGCGCCGGGTCTCGCCGACTGAATCCCCTCGACGATGACGCGGTCCCCAGGCTTGAGCCCCGAGGTCACCAACCATTGATCGCCGACCGCGCGATCGGTCCTGATGCTCCGCAGCTCGACAGTATTGTCCGCACCCACCACGAGTGCATTGGGCTGACCCTTCTGATCGTGGCTGATCCCCTGCTGCGGCGCCAGCACGGCATCCTGACGCACGCCTTCTTGGATCTCTTCGCGCACGAACATGCCCGGCAGCAGCAGACGCTCGGGATTGGGCACGAGCGCTCGCAGCGTGACCGAGCCCGTGCCCTCGTCCACCGTCACCTCGGAAAACTCCAGTGTGCCGGGATGGGCGTACTCACTGCCGTCTTCCAGCTGTAACCGCACCTGGGCCTTTCCCGCCGCGTTTTGCTTGAGCAGTCCCGCATCGGCCTCCCGTTTCAAGCGCAGCAGGGTCGTGATGGGTTGGGTCACGTCCACGTACACCGGGTCGAGCTGTTGGACGCTGGCGATCGCGGTGTCTTGATTGGCGGTGACCAGCGCCCCCTCCGTGATCAACGATCGGCTGATACGGCCCGTGATCGGCGACAGCACTCGGGTGTAGATCAGATTGATGCGTGCCGTCTCCACCGCCGCCTGCGCCTGCAGGTGCGAGGCCACGGCATTGTCGTAATCCTGCTTGCTGACGGCATTCGCTTCGACCAGCGGCTTGTAGCGTTCCCACAGTGCCCGGGCAGAAGCATCCGCCGCGACGGCACTGTCGTAAGTAGCCTTGTAGGGCGCCGGGTCGATCTGGTAGAGCTGCTGCCCTGCCTTGACGTCGCTGCCTTCGACGAACAGACGCTTCAGAATGATGCCGTTGACCTGTGGTCGCACGTCGGCGTAACGGAAGCCCGCCACGCGTCCGGGCAGCTGGGTGGTGATCGGCACCGCCTGAGCCTGCACGGTGACGACCGAGACTTTCGGCGGCGGCGGGGCCGGCGGCGGGGCCTTGTGCTCGCAGCCCGCGAGCAGCACCGCGCCTAAGACGGCGAGTCGCACCGCGACGCCTGCGGCGAGGCGATCGCGTATCACAACGAGCACAACGTGGAATCCATCAATTCAGTTCTTCCAGTCCGCGCACCCGCTTCTGTGCCGTATCGTCCTGGCTTCCAGACGTATGCCCTGTCACATTGATGCCGGTGCCTACTCGGGTGTCGGAGTGTTCTGACACCAACCTTTACCGAAGCCATAGACACCCCCTGGGAGATCATGGTCGCCACTATCCCGTACGCTTAATATCCCACGGTCCAGGGCATTTTCCAACGACGGCCACCTGTGCGCTAGAACGAACGCCTCATTGCTTGAACGAACGTCTCCTCATGCCGACGATCCGCTCCCCAGTCGCGAATCAAATTTCGATGGCTAATTTCGGACATTCGCCAAAGGTGGCTTGAAGTCAATCAATCTCAGCGGAGAACACCCGGGCGCGCGTCAGCGATGCTCCAACCAGGGATTGCTCTGTCCCGACGATTGTGTTGAGCCGCTGCTCGACAAATTGACGCTCGGCGTCGCGACGTTCGGCGCGGCCGCAGGCACTGCCTAGTTGACGGTTGCCTGCGCCGGCTCGCCGTTGCAACCGACGGCGTAAATGAGGCTCCCTACCCATACAGATATAGAGAAGTCACGACGAGGGAACCTGATCCGTTTTCCCCCAGCGTGTCGATGGATGCCGGGACTATTGGCGCAACGCCGGCGAGGCTACAGTCTCGGCATGGAATCCACCACACCAATACTGTATATTTATCCAGATACGAATGTGCGCATGCCACCCACATGACCGATCTATTCCGAAGCACTGTTGCATCAAGCTTTGCCGATCGCGCCATCTCGCCGAAACGAGAGCTCGGTGCATACGAGGCTTTGTGGTCCCGGGAGGGGATGTGGTTCAAATCGCTGGCCGAGACCTTCCGCGAGCACCCGGGTTCCGTACCCTCTGATTTTGTGTCCGATGCAGACAGTGCGAGATATGCGCAACTGGCGCTCGGAGCCATCCGCGACGCCGGAATCCGGCGTTTTGGTGTCCGCGTGCATGGCGCCGGGGAGTACCCAAAGCGTCTGCGCGACGCTACCCATCCGGTTGAGCTGCTGTATTTCCAAGGGCTGTGGGACCTCGTCAACACGCCTTGTGTCGCAATCGTCGGGACTCGAAATCCGACCGATGACGGAAAACGTCGCGCGGCAAAGCTTGCAAAGCTCTGCGTAGCCGATGGGTACACGGTCGTATCGGGGCTGGCTCGCGGGATTGATACCGTGGCGCACACGACTGCGATAGCCGAAAACGGTTTTACCATCGCGGTGTTGGGTACGCCGATCACGGATCACTACCCGCCCGAAAATCGCAAGCTCCAAGATGCTATCGCCGATCGGCATCTCGTCATCAGCCAGGTACCGATTGTGCGCTATGCAAATCAGCACATCCGGACGAGGCCTCACTTTTTCCCCGAACGTAACGCGACGATGTCCGCTCTGACTGAGGCAACCATCATCGTCGAAGCGGGCGACACGTCTGGAACGCTCGTGCAGGCTCGTCATGCGTTGAAGCAGAAGCGCCTGCTGTTCATACTCGACAGCTGCTTCCAAGCACCATCACGCACGTGGCCTGCCAAATTTGCAGCAATGGGTGCAATCCGCGTTTCAGACTACGACGAGATCAAGAAACACCTTGTTGCCGCCAATCCCCGAAAAGCTGTCGAAGATTGATGAGGTTACAGTGGGCGAGCACTTTTCGCTCGATGCCGGCGACACGTGTTTCTATATCTGGGAATATGCCGCGCGCAAAAACTATGCGGCAGGGCCCACAAATCAGCTGATAAAGAACCTCAAGATAAAGCCCGGCGAGATGGCGAAAATGCCGACGCGCCGGCATTACAAACAGCAAGCGATCGGTCACGCCGCGAAGGCGCTGCGCGCATTATTGGGCCAACAAACCGCCGAGGGGCAATATTCTTTTGTCCCCGTGCCCTCATCCAAGGCCATCGGCGATGCCGATCACGATGATCGCAGTACGCAAGTTTTGGAGCGCGCGTTTCGCGGCTGGAATTGCGACGTGCAGCCGATCTTACGGGTAAGACACAATATGCAAGCGGATCATGAAAGTGCCGATCGCATGACCTTTGACGATCTGCTTGCCGTCACGGAGGTCTTCGCGTCCATGAAACCGTTGCGGCCAACGATCGTGATTTTCGACGACGTGCTCAACAGCGGGAAGCACTTCAAGGTCGCCAAGTCGCTGCTTTCGACGGCGAACCCAACCGCGACAATACTTGGACTTTTCATAGCCAGATGTACCCGCGAAAATGATTCCGACTTCGCCGAGCTGTGACTTGGAGAAATTGATCGGGACCGCCCCTCAGGCGATCTCCGCCGGCAGGGACACAAAACCCTACGAAAAAAACGGGCCTGCGCGCCGCGCTGCCCCTCGCCCCGCAGGTGCAGCGGGTCGAATGAAGACCTTATGTGAGACGCCCTGATTAGATGACCCTACGCGAGTTGGTGGGCGAGATTTTGGAGTATCGGCAGGAGACTGGTTCCTGACGGCCGCGTCACCCGCATGTGGCCTGCCCAAGTTGGCGCCACAAATACGTAAATTCCACCGCGCGGGCAGTCGACCTGAGATGCCAATCGCCCGGCGCCGGCCCGCCTGCAAGTTCCCAATAGTGCCCGCCCTGCCCATCCTCAAAGTACAGATTATCGTGTCCCTTCTCCGTGAGAAGGGCTGAAAACCGCCGCGCCTGCCCGGGCAACACGCGGTCATCATCCGTCGAGGTAATGATGAGAGCCGAAGGGTAGCGAACACTCGGCGGCGCAATGTTTTGCATCGGTGAATAGCTGCTCAAGTATTGGCGCGCGACGCTGTCGCGAGGATCGCCATACTCAGCCGTCCAGGTGGAACCTGGCGGGAATTCGATGAAGTTCAGCATGTCGGTCAGAGGTCCGCCGACGATGACGGCATTCATGAGCTGGGGATAGCGCTCCATGACCGCTGCGGCCATCAATCCACCATTGGAACGACCCAAGATTCCTGTGTGGCTCGGCTGAGTGACCCCGCGGTTGTGCAAGTCCTCGAGAACCGCGGCCATGTCATCGAACGCCAGATACCGCTTGTCTCGCATGATCCCCCAATGCCACTCGGGTGCGCGCTCGCCGCCGCCGCGCAGATAGGCATGCACATAAACGCCCCCGCGCTCCAGCCAGAGCTTTCCAAACAGCGGCTCGTAGCGGGGCGTCAGCGGAACGTCGTATCCCCCGTACCCATAAACAAGGGTCGCCGAACAGCGGTCGAACTTGAAGTCGCGGCGGCGCGTGACGCTGTATGTGATGAGAGTACCGTCGGAACTGCGCGCCTGGTTGTACTCGGTGAGGAGATTTGACGCATCGAAAAATGCGGGTTGCTGATAAAGAGGCTGCCGTTCAGCCCCAGTTTGCGGATCAACCTGTACGATCCGATCAGGCAGGAGCGGGGATTGTTCGTGCAGCAACAATTGGCCCTGCGCGAAATCCATCATCTGGATGTATCGTCCGCCCGGCAGTGGAATGGTCCGCGCCTCCCATGCGCCTGCTTTGCGCGGGGTCAGCTCAACCAGCCGGCTCGCATAGTCGTGCAGCAGTTCAACAAACAGGCGTCCGTCGCCGGATCGGGTGCCGCGAATCGCATCATCGCCCGTCGGGGCATAGATCACGTCGACTGATGAAATCTTCCCCTCGCGCATCAATGTGTTCAGATCGATCGCAGCCAAAGTCCCGTTGGGCACCATAACCCCGCTCTCCAGGGTCCAGTCCCGGTTCGGACGGATCAACAGCTTGCCCGCGTGAACGCCCATGACAGCCGCGCCTTCCGGCAAGGCAAGCGGACGCGAGTTTCCATCGAGCGAGACCAGCTGATATTCGCGCCGCTCGAAGTCTTTGTGCCGAGCGGCGACGAAGTTGCCGGAGTCCGCTGCATTGACCAGTTCGGCACCTACACCGGCGTCCGAGTCGCGGCCTTCAAACAACGTGCGTGATGAACTCAACGGGGTGCCACGCCGCCACGCTCGGATCGTGCGCGCGGTCAGCCCTTCCGTCATTTCGCTGCGAACGAACGCCGGCGCGACGAGCAAAGTGTCGGCGTCATACCACCACGTCTCCGTCTTGCTTTCCGGGATGTGAAAGCCATTGCGGACGAACTGTTTGCTGTTCAGGTCGAATTCCCGCTGCTCGGCGGCGTCCTTTCCATTGCGAGACAGTGAGATGAGACAGCGGCTCTCGAGACAATCGGCGCCGGCGAATATGAATCTGGCGTGCTCCGCTACCCCGAGCGCCTGGACGTCGATGACGGTCTCCCAGTTCGGCGCTCCAGCGAGATAGTCCCCTCGCCTGGTGCGCCTCCACACCCCGAACGGACTGTCACGGGTCTGCCAGTATTGGTAGACGTGGTCACCCATGAACGTTACCGGCGTGAGGCGGCCAGGATCGGTCAGGATGTCGGCCGCCTCGCTCTCAAAGGCCGCGAAGCGCGGATCCGCTCGCAGCTGCGTCAGGGTTTGCGAGTTCCGCGCCTCCAGCCACTTGATGGTCTGGGCACCGTGATCGTTCAGCCAGGCGGGCCCATGCTCCGGTGCGCCGCGCGCAAAGGCAGCCAGCAGCACAAAAGACATGACCGACATTCGGGCGAGGCCATTTAGGCGGATTTTCACGGGTATTGTTCTCTATCTATGGGTGCGGAATGTACGCTATTTGCAAGCGCCAAGCACCACGGATGGGTGGCCGCGGGATCAATCCGCAGACGCGCCGCAAACCCGCCCCGAGGCTAGCACCGTACGCATGGATGGGGTGGCAGTCGAGCGGCTGATTGACGCGGGTCTGATGAGGTCCCGGTTCGCAAGCGCGGCGAGCGATCAACGCAACTAGCGGAAGGCCACGCTTGAATTGACGCGGGAACTTGGCACGGCTGCCTGGGCAAGTCAGTTTGCCTAAGACCCACTCTCTTCGCATGAAACTCGCGCTGCGCGAGTTCTCTCGAGCGTCGAAGCACGTTCAGTTTCCGATGCAAGAGAAGTTCCGCTCGGAGATAAACGGCAGAGAGTCCGATACCGGCCAGGATGAACGCGAAAAGGAGGTAGTCAATACTCACGGCGCCAATCCAAAGTCTTCGGGCGTACATTCCAGGGGATCACTCGGTAGACGAGCCAAACGCCGACGGTCAAACGAATCACTTGCGTAGGGGCAGAATCAAAGGCATGAGGCCGCCGCAAGTCTCCCGCTGACGAACGCGTGCGGAACACCATCAGGTGTGGCATAGCGCCCGACTATGCGTCCCTCGTTGTTTATTCCATGTGCAAACGTTGCAGCCGCTCCTGGCAGATCGAAGCTGTGCAGGTTCCCAGGGCGGCCGTAAAATCCGTGTGCCGTGCTGCCGTCACCCCAGACTCCGACCACAATTCCACAGTCGTTGATGCCATAGACCGCTGTGCTGGCCGCCTCGGGAACGATGACACTCACGAACTGACCGCTGGGTTGACGAAGAAAGCCTACCAGCGTCGACGTTGCATCCGTGAAATAGCCGACGAGCTGTCGCAGATCATTGATGCCCCCTACCACGATGCCTGTGGCTGTAGGATCCGGCAGCTTGAAACTGATTGCCGGCCCTCGGCGGGGAATGATGAAGCCAAACTCATCCGCATTGAGATCCACGATGGAGTAGGTACCGGATACGTCGCCGAGGTTGTTGATACCACGCAGTGCCGTAGAGACGGCGCCCGGAAAATCCATCGTCCGAAATTTCCCTTCTGTGAGCAGGAACCCATGGCTCACATTGGCGCCGTAAAAGCCGGCAATCACCCCTTCGTCATTAATGGCCCGCAGCACCGTCAGCCCTGAGTTGTCATTTGGATCGAGGATCGGCGTACTAATGCGGCCGTCCGGAAAGCGAGTGAAGCCCACTTCCGATCCGTCGGCAGTGAGCCAACTGCCTGTGACAAGGCCTTCGTCGTTGATCCCTGGAACGAAATAGCTGGTCGCCCCCGGGATGTCGAACGAGGTAAACGAGACAGGTTCCGCAGCGATAGTCGCGGTCACCACAATGAAAAGTGCGAGTTTCACGACTCTTGTACCAGCGCTCTTTGAAATTAACATCGAAGCCTCCTTTGGCTTACAGTCATCAGGCTCAATGTGCTCGCGCTTCCCGACTTGAGTGGACGCGCCATAACCATCGGGGATTTGCATGCAACCACGTTGCGTCACAGGCCGACGTTGGGATGCGAGGCCGCGTGAATCCCGGCCGCAAGCACGCCTACGACGCCTAAGATCACGACCACCAATATGGCCGTTTTGGGCGCGCTGGTCTCGCGTCTTTGGACGGAGGCAATCTCGCTAAAGGGCACCGAGTCGCGATCGCCATAAATAACTCCATCGCGCACCGAGTTCACGCGAAATTTGTGTTTGACTCCCGAGGTGGTCGTAATGATCACCCGATCGCCCGGCTTCAGAACCCCACCGTCGTCGAAGTGCCGCGATAAGTCGCCCGGGACGTTCGCGACGGGCTGCAGCGTCGTGCAGCCGCAAACCATGGAAACGATCAGACAAAACACCAGGAATGCTTTCATCGGCGGCCTCTCCCTGGGCGAAGAGTTGAGGGGACCTCGGTAAAGTTGTCGGCGGAGCGAGCAAATCCGAGCGTCTCAATCCTTGAATGCGGAAATTTATTGTGAAGAACCAAGCAGAAGACCCCCTGGACAGTGTTTTTTACCCTGGCTGCCTCGAGTGTGATGTTTTGACTCAAAGCAGAAATGCGTCCCCTCTCGGTAGAGTAAGAGTGAGTACAGACCGATTCGGACCCCAAATCATTGACGCGCAGATTCAGGGGTCCAAAGTCGTCGTCAGAGGCTCATACTTGGAGAGACACCAGGCCGCGCAGGTGCCGATGCAAATGGCCAAGGCCAGCAAAACGTTCGTCGAAGGACTGTTCGCGTACCGCGGCGCGCTGCAGGCCTTCTTCTATCGGCGTTTGCGGACCAAGGTCGACGCGGCTGACCTCGTGCAGGAGGTCTATTTGCGCATGTTGCGGGTCGGCGATCCGGAGGCGATCCGCAATCCCGAAGCCTACCTCTTCACCGTGGCCGCAAACCTGCTCAAGGAGAACGTCGTGGCGGATCGCCGCCATGCGCAAGAGGTGGCGGTCGAGTCGGCAGAAGGCATGCCGGCACTGACGTTGTTGCCGGGATTTGAGGCAGCGGTCGATGCCCCGCAACGGGTCGCCCGACTCTGCGAGGTGATCGAGGAGCTGCCGCCCAAGTGCTCCGCCGCAGTGATCCTGCAATATCGAGATGGACTCAGTCACCAAGACATCGCCGCACAACTGGAGGTATCGCCACGTATGGTGAAGAGGTATTTGGCACAAGCATTGAGTCACTGCCGCCGCCGCATGGCGCGCCTGAGATGACCCCTGTGAGTCCGAGCGACGAAAAGATTCGAGAGGCGATCGCCGAGCAGGCGAGCGAGTGGTTCATCGAGAACCGCAGCGGGCTGCTCGATCACAGGGAGTCCACCCGCTTCATGGCGTGGCTGCAGGCATCACCGATTCATGTAGAGGAGTATTTGCGTATTGCCGCGCTCACGCCGGATCTCGAGGCGGCGGCAAAAGCCAACAGGACTCCGCATGAGACCCTGCGCGCGCGCGCGCGCAGCGAGTCGGACGGTATTGTGAGCTTCGATCGGGCGGGTTTAGGGCAACTGCCCGCATTGGGCCGGCGGCGCCGCTCGCCGGCCTGGTCGCTGGCCGCGGCCGCGGCACTGGCCGTGGTCGCCGTCACCGCTGTTTGGTCAATGCGAAATGGCGAGCGCTTCGGGTTGCCGCTGACCTACTCTACCGTGCGCGGCGAGCAGCGTGTCCAGAGACTGCCGGATGGCTCCGTGCTGCACCTCAATACCGACTCCTCGGTCACGGTGCGCTATTCGCGCACTGAGCGCCTCGTGAGTCTCGAGCGTGGGCAGGCTCTGTTCGAGGTCGCGCACCAGGATAGTCGGCGCTTGCGCGTGCAGACGGATCGGGCCGGGGTCGTAGCGGTCGGAACGCAGTTCGATATTTACCGCAAACCCGACACAACGACAGTCACCGTCGTCGAGGGATCGGTGGAGGTCTACAGGGGTGGCGCGCCGCCGCCCGCCGGTGCGGAGCCCGGAGTGCGGCTCAATTTGGGCGATCAGCTCGATATCGCTGATCGGATCGGGGCGCTGCGACATGTCGATGTGCGCGCCGCGGTGGCCTGGCTGCAGCGGCAGATCGCCTTCCAGGATGAGCCTCTCGGCGAGGCCGCAGCCGAATTCAATCGCTACAGCCCGATTACCGTGGAAATCGATGACGCGTCTCTGCGTGCGCTGCCGATCAGCGGTATTGTCGATGCGTACGACACGGATTCCTTCGCCGCCTACCTCGCGACCTTGAGCGGGGTCATCGTGCAAAAGACGCCGACGCGCATTCGTGTGCTGGCCCGCGCATCACTGGAGCCGCATGCCGACGCGCGGTAGTATCTCAAACCACTAAATGGAGTGGTCGATGGAGCGACGCTCACCGGGGATGCTTTCGTGGTTTCTGCGGGCCGGTAGCCGTATCTGCGGAACTGTGCGCACCGCCCTCGCGGCGCCCCCGGACCGGCGGCTCGCGTGCTGCCTGCTCGTGGTGCTCTTGAGTACATGGGCCAACACGGTACGATCAGCAGCGGGGTTGTCGACACCGATCGGGGCGCAGCCGCTGGCGCAAGCGTTGGTCGAATTTGCCCATCAGACCGGACTGCACCTCATGTACGTTTCGCAGCTCGCCGCGAAGCGACAGTCTCATGACGCACCGGCCGGCTTGTCGCCCACCGATACCCTGACCCTGCTGCTTACGGGCACGGGACTGGACTTTCAATTTCTGAATCCCAACACCGTGCGCATCTTTGCGCCCGAGGCCATCGCACCTGCCTCACGGCCGTCCGCGGCCAGTGTGCCCGAGCCGCGCGCCGAGCCGCCGACGCATCGGCCCGATGCACTCGAGGAACTCATCGTGACGGCGACACGTCGTGAAGAGCGTGCAGGCGACGTACCGATCAGCATGGCGGTTTGGTCGCAGGAGGAGATCACGGCTTGGGGCGCCAAGAACACGGCGGACATTGCCGCCCTGACGCCCGGCGTGCAGTTCGACCATTACCCGGAACGGCCCTTTCAGACCAATATCGCCATGCGCGGCCTGAACGGCCGGGACGGCACGGCGATCGGCATATATATTGACGATGTACCGATCCCTGCCCCGAGCGCCTGGGGCGCCAGCATTTACCGCTCCTTCCCGCTTCTGTTCGACCTCGGTCGTGTCGAGGTGCTACGCGGTCCGCAAGGGACGCTGTTTGGGCAAGGCTCGATGGGCGGTGCCGTTCGGTTCATCACTCAGCAACCTGACCTGACTGAGTATTCCGGTGTGACGTCCGCGGACGTGGCCAAAACAGAGCGTGGTGGAATGAGTTACGAATCGGGGACGGCAGTGGGCGGGCCGCTCAGCTCCGGCAGCGCCGGCTTCCGCCTTGCCGGTTGGATTCGATCGGACGGGGGCTTCATCGATCGCGTCGACCCGTTCACCGGCGCGACCGTCGATGCGAACGCGAACCGGTCCGTCAGCGAGGTTTTTCGCGCCACCTTGCTCTTCGCGCCCAGCGATACGCTGCGCATCGTGCCTTTGCTGATGTACCAGTCAGAAAGGGTGCACGATACCTCGTCCTTCTACACCTATCTGTCCGACCCAGGGGCGGGGATTCTCCAGAACGGCAAGCTGCTGCAGCAGCCGGGCGATGACGAATTCGCACTGGCATCGCTCAAGCTCACGGCGACCTTCGCGACGACGGAGCTCACCGTCCTCACGGCTTATTTTCATCGAACCACATCAGAGCTGGAAGATTTCACCAACATAGGGATATGGAACAACCCCATGGGGCCGGAGTATCCGCTCGATTACAGCGATGCGATTCCCACCCAGCACAATTTGTCCGAGACGAGTTTCTCAGAGGAGGTGCGACTGAGCTCCGCCGCCTCGAACTCGCCGCTTGCATGGTTGGGGGGCGCCTTCTACTCGTACGAGCATCATCGTGAAACTGACGATACCGTGGCCCGTGACCCAACGGTGGGCGCAATCGTGAACGGTGATAATGGTGTCGGCGGCAGCGAAACCGTACTTGCGGCTTTTGGGCAGATCGCGTTGAGGTTTGCGCAGCATTACACCGCGACTGCGGGATTACGTGTGGCGCACTACGAACACGATGCCAACTTCGAAGCCGGCGGTCCATTGAACGTCGGTGTGCCCACGTCATTTGTCGCTTCAAGTCAGAACGCAGCCGTGGTTCCCCGGTTCGGATTCGAATACCGGCCGGATGAAGCGCAGCTCCTTTACGCCTCGATCGCGGAAGGCTATCGACCGGGTGGCCTAAATGCACCCTTGTCGTCTGAGTGCGGTGTACCCGAAGCCGGACCGTACCGCCCTGACTCCTTATGGAGCTATGAGCTGGGCGGAAAAAACCGGCTCTTCAACGGACGCCTGCAGCTCGATACGAGCTTGTTCTATGCCAGCTGGCGCGACACTCAGTTGCCTCTGATCACGCCCGCCCCACAGGAATGTGCGTACACGACGAATGCAGGCGGTGCGACAAGTCGTGGATTTGAGCTGCAAGCGCAAGGCCTGCTGACTGAGTACCTGAAAGCGGATCTCTCCATCGCCTACGAAGATGCCCGGTACACGCAGACCGTTCGCGTCGGTAGTCTGCTCATCGTCGCCCGCGGCGACGTGGTTGGTACGCTGCCATTGGTGCCGTCTCCATGGGATCTTCGAGCCTCGGTCGACTATGCCCGCCCGATTGCAAGCGGCCTCACCGGCTATGCGCGCGCAGAAGATGAAATTCACAGTCACAATCCCGGCCCGTTTTATTCTCAGCATCCCGACGATGCATTCTACGCACCCGGCCGAGCGGCTGATCCCACTACAAACCTGCTCAGCACACGCGCGGGTCTCAAGTGGTCGCGTGTGGAGGTAGGACTCTATGTCAACAACCTCCTGGATTCCCAACCGACACTCTCACGCCGGAACAATTACAGAGAGGATACATTGATCTACGCCACGACGTTCCGTCCGCGCACCCTAGGTCTCAGCGGATCAGTGCAGTTCTGACACGGCCGCAGGCCGTGGTCGATTCGGGCTGTTCCTGCTGCCCTTCCGCCCGTTTCCATTCGCCACCGATCATCCGAGCGGCTTGCCGCCGGCAACGATGATGGGTTCTCCGAGCGCCTGCCTATATTCCTCCTCGCCGATTGCATCCACCGACCGCAGCTTCGCCAGCAGCTCGTCGATCAGTGAACGCAGCCCAGGCCCCGGCATGCCGTGCGCGAATGAACTCTGGTATTTGATCGGCCCGGGGATGATCGCGACCAGGAAGGCCATCTCGGCCGGCGTCAGCTCTCGCGGTTCCCGACCGAAATAGCGACGGGCCGCGGGCCGCAGTCCACGCAGGTCCGGTCCCCATTCGATGATGTTCAGGTAGATCTCGAGAATACGATCCTTGCCGAGGGCCGACTCGAGCAGGAACGTGATCGCTAGTTCCTGCAGCTTGCGTCCGAGCTGCTTGTCGCGCGACAGGAACAGGTTCTTGGCCAGCTGCTGAGAGATTGTCGACGCTCCGCGCGCGGCGCCGCCGCGCGACCAGTTGGTGAGCAGCGCGGCGGGTAGTTCGCGCAGGTCGATGCCGCGATGCCCGTAAAAGCCTGCGTCTTCGGCAAGCAGCAGAGTGCGCACGAACAGAGGCGGAACGTCGCGCAGGGCAATGAAGTCGGCGGACGCGAGCGAGACGTCGATGGGGCGGTGCGGCCCGGGGCCGTCTTCGGGTCTAAAGATGAAATCGCCGCG
>Ga0210393_10000270_pt1 | contig 47130 bp, 41 predicted proteins | sample IncBWC27OmetaG_FD_160068 | JGI IMG/M metagenome (GOLD analysis project Ga0210393, IMG submission 160068) | Forest soil microbial communities from Barre Woods Harvard Forest LTER site, Petersham, Massachusetts, United States - Inc-BW-C-27-O ... | reverse complement strand
ACCATTGCCACCAGGTCGGCTCAACGCTGCAGATCTTCGACATCTTGTATTCCCATTCGATGATCCTGTTCAGCGTGGTGCCCCCGGTCTTGTACAGATGGATAAAAATCAGCGTGTCGCTGCTCGCCGAGGACGCCGGAAGACCCGTGGGTTGTGAAGGCGCGAAATGGCTATTTCGACCCTGGCTAACGAGTTCATCGCGCCGCCAGTCTTCATTGGCACGCGGCGCGGCGCCAGCGTTGGCAACACTAAACGCACGCTCGGGAGTCATGATGTTGTCTGTGCGCTCCCGCGCCGCCGCCTTGGCGTCTTTCCGTCGCAGAAACCTGGTGGTGGCATTACGACGATCTAGGGTTGAAGTGTTCCTATCGAGGATATATCCGACAAATTGACAGCCGATGAGCCCGCATTCTTGGAACTCGTCGCAACTTCGACGGTTGCGGTCACGTTGCCGTTGTCCGCATCATTGAAATTGAAGCCCCCCAAATCCACCTGGAGAAACAACGTATCCGAGTAGGTCCCGCTGCCGTCACCGTCGAAATTCTCGGCATCGATCGAATTCGCGAAAGTATCGCCGTTAGCATCTGATCCCGTAGTTGCTTTGATGGAGATTTCGAGATCACCTTCTTTAGTAAGAGTCAGCACGATGTCTTCATAAGTGAAATTCTTACAATTTTTGCCTTGAGCATTGCATTTTTGCGTCTTTATTGAATGGGTGGCAGTGACCTTCCCCTTCTTTTCCTTAATTTTGAAATCGGCCATGGTACCGTTAAAACTGAACCCGCTTCCAACGCTGCCCCCCGAGCCGGATGTGCTGCTGCTCTTCGACTTTAACTTTGGCCTGGCTGCCGAGCTGCCGCCGTTCGACGTGCTTTCCAACGTGATGGCGAAAGGCGTGCTCCGAGTCGTTAGCAGGCTGGGGCTGAGAGTCCCTGTCGCCCCAGTAGTCGACTCTGAGAGCGTCGCGGTGATGTCGAAGTTGCCGCCGCTAACTTCATCGCAGGTGTGGAAGACTGTACCCGACGCCTTAACCTTTTCGCAGTCTTCGTGGTCCTTCCAGGTCTCAGTAAATAGGTTGCCGGTATTGGCAGACCATGCGCGCGGACAAAGAACCACGAGCACCGCACCTACAAGTGCCACTAGTGTCAGAAATCTGGGAACTGATTCGATCCTAGCCATAGGAACCGCCCCTTTTTGTAACCGCAGGATTTTCTGGCTGAAGATTCTAGTAATCGTTACGAAACACTAGAACAAACTTTTTTCGACGAATCAACTATGAGTCAGGTTCCAAAGGTCTAAGAGTGTGATTTGTTTTCATAAATGACGAAAGAATCTGTGCTGAAGGAGTCATACTAAGGCAACTCCCTACTACTTCTGCCTACGTTGCTTCCCATCTCACGTGAATTTAAATTTGTAGTCCTTCGTAGCGACGCGCGTGGATTAGCATCGGGATCGTGATGCATGATCAGAGCGCGCTACACTTGCGCCAATCCGGCAAACTGTCGATCGATGAAAGCACGCACATAAATGATCTCACCACGCTGAACAAGAGAGATTGTTCTGCGGCTCGCGAGTTCACACCGTTGATGCGATGCGATAAGTGATTTCGTCCCAGGCGCGGCATAAGACTTCTCTGTTCCGTTTAGAGAATTCGAACCCCGTGCTGACCGGCAAGTGAACGGTCCGCAAGAGCTGTGGGCTCCGCGCAGCGGTTGGCAACCGCGTTGACCCGGACTATTGATACGAGAGCCGGCGCCAAGCAGGCGAGCATCAGATCACCGTGGAGAGGAATCATGGCTAAACTCGAAAAGAAGGTTGCAGTCATTACGGGTGCGGCGAGCGGAATCGGCCGCGCTACCGCGATACGGTTCGCAGGCGAAGGCGCGGCCGTCGTCATCGCCGATCTGAATCGTGAAGGGGGAGAGAGCGCGGTACGGGACTGCAAAGAGAACGGCGGCAATGCGGTCTTCCAGCTCACCGATGTCTCGAGCGAGGAAAATATCAAGAGCGCGGTCGATCGCGCGGTCAAGGAATTCGGACACCTCGACATCATCTATAATAACGCAGGCCTCGGCGGCGCGGTCGGGCCGCTCGAAAAGACCAGCGCGGAAAACTGGGACCGGAGCTTTTCGATCCTGCTGCGCGCGGTCTTCCTCGGTATCAAGCACGCAGTGCCCGAGATGCGTAAGACGGGCGGCGGCTCTATCATCTCGACGGCCTCGATCGCCGGACTGCGCGGAGCCGCTGGCTTGCACGCATATTGCGCTGCGAAGGCCGGAGTGATCAGCCTCACGCGATCGGCAGCGATCGAACTGGCCAAGGACAAGATTCGCGTCAATTGTATATGTCCGGGCCTGATCGCGACTCCGCTCACATACAACCGCATTCCGGGCGGCGAACAGACTGCGACCCAACTCTTCGCAGCCTTCCAACCATGGCCGCGCGCGGGTCGCCCCGAGGACATTGCGGCGATGGCGCTGTTCCTGGCCAGCGACGACTCGGAGTTCGTGAGCGGCCAGGCAATGGTGGTCGACGGCGCAGTTACGTCGGGAATGGGCTCGGGCAACCTGGCGCGAGGCTCTCAAGCGGCGCCGTCGATGCTCGATGACGAATGGTCGGGCCCTTCGTTTCAGATGAAGCGTCCATCATAGGTGCAACCGGCCACTTCAGGAGTGCGAACAGAGTCAGCTACGGCACTAGCACAACCTTGCCGATATTCTTTCCCTCCTGCAGCCGGAGGTGAGCCTGTGCCGCCTGGGCGAACGGGAAGCTTGAATCGATGTGCGGCTTGATCTGTCCCTCGCGATACAGAATCAAAAGTCTGTTCATCGCGACCGGCAGGAATGAATCGTCCCAAAGATGACCGAGATTCACGCCCGCCACGCTGCGGTTCTTGTCCATCAGCCCCATCGGCGTGAATAGCGGCACGGTCACAAGCTGGCGAATCATCCGAAAGATTTTGCGGGTGTTGCCGGACGACATATTGGCGAACCCGAATGCAATCAATCGTCCTGCCGGCCGCAGTAGCCGGTAACCCTTGCGCCAGTCGTTACCGCCGAGCGCATCGAGGACGACGTCGACGCCTTCACCGTTCGTCAGCCGCATGATTTCCGCGAAGTAGTCGGTCGTGTGGTAGTCAATCGGATGGGTGCATCCGTTGGCGCGAATGACGTCATGCTTTGACTTTGACGCGGTGCCGAAAGTGACGATGCCCTCGACCGTGCGGCACAGTTGCAGCACGGCGAGGCCCACGCCACCGGCTGCCATGTGGATCAGCACTGATTCTCCGGGGTGTATCGAAGCGACCCGAAACAGCATCTGGTAGGCGGTCAGGTAGTTAACCGGAAGCGCAGCCGCCTCTTCGAAACTCATTTCGTCGGGGATCGGAAAGGCAAACGCCTGCGGCACGCAGATCTGATCGGCGTGAGCGCCGAAGCGAGAGAGCACGACTACGCGCTTGCCGATGAGTGCGCGATCGACACCTTCACCGACAGCATCGATCGCCCCGGCCGCCTCGTATCCGACAACGCACGGCGCCTTGGGCGCATCGGGGTAGAGTCCCTGGCGCGCCATCAATTCGGCGAAGTTCATCCCGCACGCCGCGGCGCGAACGCGCACCTCGCCTGCGACAGGGACCCTATCCGGAGTTTCGCGAACCTCCAAAACCTCTGGTCCGCCGTGTCGGCTAATCCAGACCGCACGCATAGAGCACCTCTGCAGATGGTATCGAAACGATGGTCAGGGTTTCACAAGGGAGCTCAAGACGCGAGGTCCGAGCCGCAGTCTCTAGGCGCCGACGCCACGGCCCAACCTGACGCGGACTGCTATCGAATCAAACCTGCCTCGAGTTGAGAGCCAAATCGCCGGTAAGGTCACCGCTCTTCTTTGCCAACGAGCGTTCCAGAACCTGGCTCAACACATTCAAGGTAACGGGTTTGGCGACGAAGTCGTCCATCCCCGCTTCAAGGCATCGAATGCGGGCTTCTTCGACCGCATGCGCCGTCATCGCGACCACCTTGGTGTGGCGCGGCTTACTTTCGCGCCGCCGAATTTCCGCGACGGTGGCGTAGCCGTCCATCTGAGGCATCTCGCAGTCCAGCAGCACGACGTCGTAGTGCGTGCTCAACATCGCTTCAATCGCTGCCTTGCCGCCGGGAGCCAGATCGACGTTATATCCCAGTTTCTGGAGTTGTTTCTGGGCCACCTTCAAGTTCACCAGGTTATCGTCGACCACCAGGATACGCTGACTGTCACGCGACGACATAACCGCTGCAAGCGCATTTTCAGATCCGAGCTGTGCTGCGCCGTTGGTGGAATGGATGGAACCCGGCAATCCAAAATCGAGCATGGCCGCGAGGCTTGCGTAGAGCAGCGACGGCCGTACTGGTTTGGTGATCCATCGGTCGAAGTCTTTGCGATTGTTAGCCGCGGAAGTTGCGGTCTCGTCGACCGGGCTTAGCAAGAGCAGTCGCGTTTTCAAAAGGGCTGCGTCGGATCTTATCGCATGCGCAAGGGCGGGACCGTCCATCCCCGGCATCTCAGCATCGACGATAACTATCGGGAACGGCCGATTATCAGCCGCATGTTCACGTATCGCGGCCAGTGCCTCCTGGCCGCTCGCGGCGGTATCCGCCTCTATCGCCCAGGAACGCAAAGTGTTGGCGACAAGGGAGCGATTCGCCGCGTTGTCATCTACTATCAGTGCGCGGCTGCATGCGAGCCGCAAGCCATTAGTAGTCGGCGTACATCCCGCGACCGGCCGAGCGAACGTCGCCGTGAAATAGAAAGACGATCCCTTTCCAGGCTTGCTTTCGATTTCAATTTTGCCCTTCATGCGTTCAACCAGCTTCTTTGAAATCGTCAGACCTAGACCGGTCCCGCCGTATTTGCGCGTGGTCGACGCGTCGGCCTGCGAAAAAGCGTTGAATAGCCCGGCCTGAACCGCCAGCGGGATGCCGATTCCGGTATCATGAACGTCGAACCGGTAGCCGACCTCATCGGACGTTTCCGCTTGCAGGGAAACGCGCAGTATCACCTCGCCGGCGGGGGTGAATTTAAGCGCGTTCGCGAGCAGATTGTTCAGGACCTGGCGCAGACGATACGGATCGCCCGAGATGTTCCCCGGCCCTTCACCGCCATAGTCGAGCATCAGCTCGATGCCTTTGCGGCGAGCCTCCCTGGCAAATAGTTCGATCGTACTCTCGAGCACACTCAACAGCTCGAAGTCGATTCGTTCGAAAACCACCTTGCCCTCTTCGAGCTTGGTAAAGTCGAGGATGTCGTTCACGATGTTGAGCAGCAGCGTGCCGCTGTCCGAGACCGTCCCCGCAAGTTCCATCTGCTCGATTGTCAGATCGGACCTGAGCAGCAATTCGCTCATCCCGATAATTCCATTCAAGGGGGTACGAATTTCGTGGCTCATGTTCATCATGAACTCAGACTTCATTCGCAAGGCCGCCAGCGCGGTCTCGCGTGCGGCGACCAGCTCGGTGTTCTTGATTTCGAGTTCCGCCAGCAGGCGGGCGCGAGTCTCGGCGAGTTGGCTCATCGCCAGGGCCTCGGCGGCGGCGGCCCTCGTTTCATCACGCAGTTGAACTTCGCGAGCCTGACGGTTGCGATCGGCGACCTGCTTGCGGCGCAGCAGATTGCGCAACTGTGCCTTCGCGACCGCAAAATCTGCCGACTTGAGAATACAATCGTCGACTCCGGCGCTCAGCGCCTCGCGGACTACAGCACTGGTTGGATCGCCGGTAAGTATAATCAACGGGATCGTTCGCCAGTCAGGGGAATCCCGGATTTGTCTAAAGAACGTCGGATCGGCCGACGAGCTTTCGATAAGAATGCAGTCGGCCCGGCGCACTGCCAGCAGTTCGCGCGCCTCCGAGACCGATTGCGCGATCGCCATTTCGTAGTCGTCGCTTAACAACTCCGACGCGAGTTGCTGCAGATATAGTGAGCCGCTCCCGATGCCCAGCAGTTTCTTGTTGCCGAAGAGGCTCTTGGCGCCGTCCGTGGCCCGCATCGCTTCGCGCGAGTGTGTAAGCGCGCCTAGTCGAACCAGCAACATCGCCTGGTCTTCGCTCTTGCGCATAAACGCGTCGGCACCCGCCTCCAGCGCCCCGATCTCAACGTCGGGATCTTCCGAATCCGTGAAGAAGACGCACGGAATCTCACGCAGCACGGTGTTGGATTTGATTCTGCTGATAAATGTCAGACCATCGATGTTGGCCATCTGACCGTCGACCACGATTGCGGCAGGCTGAATCTCCGCCGTCAGCCGCAATCCCTGGGCGCCGCTCTGGCCTTCGACCAGGCGATATCCGTTAGCATCGACCAGTTGCTTGAGCCATTGACGAAAGGCTTCGCTGGGATCGATCACGAGTAAGTTGGGGAGCTGATGGACCGTCGCGTTCGATCGGCGATCGCTTATCAATTCGTTGGCACAACTCAGCAGATAGCGTTTGTCATACGGTTTGCCCACGTATTCGTCGGCGCCGGTGGTGAGCCCGCGCACCCTGGCGCGAACATCCGCCTCGAGCGAGAGCAGGATCACGGGAATTGAGCGGGTTTCGACAGTGGCCTTCAGCTCGGACAGGAACCCTACGCCGTCGCCGTCGGGCAGCTGGACGTCGAGCACGATCAAATCGAAAAGACCCTTGTGCAGCGCGGCGCGGCCTTCCGCCAGCGAGGCAGCGAGGGTGCAATCGTAACCACCAGCCTCGAAGGCCTTTTTCAGGTCCATCCGGACGGTGAGACTGTCGTCAATTACCAGTACGCTTGAACTCATGGGTTGAGCACCTCTGCACCGCTTCTTCGCGCCATCAGGCGGAGCGTCCCGGCCACGTCGGCCAGCGGCGCGATTACCTGCGCGGCACCGAGCGCGATCGCTTCACCCGGCATCCCAAACACGGTCGAGCTCGCTTCATCCTGCGCTATCGTCTGGCCGCCGTTCTTTTTGATCGCAAGCAGCCCGGCAGCCCCGTCTTTGCCCATGCCAGTAAGCAGACAGCCGATAGCTCGCGGGCCGCATTCCCGAGCGACCGACTCGAACAGCTCATCGACCGAGGGACGGCACAAGTGGCGCTGCGGAGTATTTGTCACTCGCAGGCGACCCTGGCCGACGGTCAGGTGACGGTCCGGCGGTGGCATAAGTATTTCGCCGCGGCCCGCTCGCGGCATCGGCTCTCCATCGACTGCGACTCGCACTTTCAGGTGGGACAGCTTTGCGATCCATTGAACCAGACTGTCAGAGAATTCCGGCTCGATGTGGATGACGAGCAAAATCGACAGCGGAAAGTCGGCGGGAATTTGCGACAGGATTTTTGCGACGGCCGACGGACCGCCGATCGAAGCTCCGATAGCTACTATCACTGCTTCATCGGTTTCGCGCGCGGGAATGGAAATAGTCTTGAGCTCGCTCGAGGCTGCGCCATTGATTCGCGAGCGCCGATTCACCGACGAACGCCGAATCGGCCTGATGCGGGAAACCATCTTCACCGCTGCGACCAATTCGCGCTCCCACACGCCGTCGGGCTCAATTCCGGCGGCCTTGTCGAGCACGTCGATCGCTCCGGCCGCGAGCGCGTCGAAGGTCTGCAGGGCCTGGCCACGATTGGACGAGGCCGAGACCATCAGGATGGGCGTCGGACAGTTGGCCATGATGTATTCCGTCGCGGTGACGCCATCCATCACCGGCATCATCACGTCCATAGTGATCACGTCGGGACGCAGCCGCCGACATAGTTCGGTCGCAGTACGGCCGTCGCGCGCCTCCGCGATGACTTCGAGCGCGGGATCGGTAGATAGCGTCTGGATCAGACGCTTGCGCACCGTCATCGAATCGTCCGCGACCAGGACTCGAATGGTTCCCATCGTCTAACCCACCAAACTGCGAACGGTTTCCAGCAGCGAGTCCTTGCTGAACTCGCCTTTGACTATGTATGCGCGGGCGCCCGCTTCGGCGCCGCGCCTGCGGTCGTCGGCCCCGGCGCGAGTGGTGACGAGGATAGAAGGAATCCCGATCAGATAGTCATATTCGCGAGTGCGCGAGACGAACTCGAAGCCATTCATGCCGGGCATCTCGACGTCGCAGACAAAGAGGCTGTAGTGGCGCTCGCGGGCCTTTGCCATCGCATCCTCGCCGCTCACCGCCAGATCGACCTTGAAGCCGCCGGTCTCCAGGATGCTCTGCAGCAGCAGGCGACTGGTCAGCGAATCGTCGATGACCAGGATGTGCTGCGCGGGTGCGGTCGGCGCCATCGGTTGCGACCTGACCGCGTGGGCCGCTTCGAGCAGCGCGTCCGGGTTGAGAACGAGTTGTGGATTTCCTTGCGCGTCAAATACTGCCCCGGCCAGCAGAGCCACGCGGCCCGCGGCAGCCGGCAGCGGATGCACGATCACTTCACTGGCGTGAATGACGCGGTCCACTCCGACTGCGAGAAGTTCCGCGTCGGCTTGAACGATCGCCGCCAGCCGCGGTGGCGAATCGTCGCCGGAGGCAAGCGGACGCCCCATTGTTTCGGCGAGGCGGATAAATGGAATCGCGCGACCTTCAAAGATCAAAGACGATCGTCCCGCCAACGACACAATCGCGTCGGCGTCGAGCCGCATCGCCGAATGAACCGCCTCGAGCGGAACCCAGATAAGCAGATCACCCGCCGCCAACAGTATCGACCTGACCGACGAGAGCGAGACTGGCACTTCGATCTCGACGCTCGTGCCGATGCCCCCCTCGGTGCGGACCCCGACCCGCCCTTTGAAGCGGTCCACCACCTCGCGCACCACCTCGAGCCCGATTCCGCGCCCGGCCACTTCGTTGAGCGAGGCGCTGGTGGTCACTCCGGGTTTGAAAATGAGTTCCAATGCCTCTGCGTGAGAGAGGGCCGCCGCGCTTGCGTCCGAGATGATTCCGCGCGCGACGGCGGCACGGCGAACCGCGTCAACGTTGATACCGCAACCGTCGTCGGAGCAGATAAAGAAGATTCGATCGGCTCGGCGTTCGACCTTAAGGTTCACCACCCCGCCAGCCGTTTTGCCGCGTGTGAGGCGCTCCTGCGGGCTCTCGATTCCATGCGCGACGGCATTGCGCACCAGATGCGACAAGGCTTCTCCAAGGGCCGAGAGCACGTGACTCTCGAGGCGTTGTTCCCGCCCCGAGGTGTTGAAGACGACCTGCTTGCCAAGCGTGTCTGCCGCGTCACGCACCGCGCGCTCCAGGGCGGGAAAGAGCAGGCTAGTCGGCAGCAAGCGGAGCCGATCGATGTTCCCGCGGACTTCAGCGACCTCGCGATCGGTACTGTCGGCCCGCATCCCGAGGCCCTGGCGCGCATGCTGGAGCGCCAGCCGCATCTCCTCGACGGTCTCGTGCAAGCGCGGTCCCGGCTTGGCATCGGTCAGTTGTCGTTGGAAGGCCGCGAGCCGATCCTCGACCTCTTTGACGACTTCGATGCCCCGGCGGATGCCATCGAGCTGGACTGCCGTTTCGGAGACTCCGCTCAGCAGCGCGTCCATCTCGGCCACGCCGACGCGGACGCGCTCGAACGGCTCGAGCGCCGCCGGGCGAGGCACTGTGCCGGCTGGCGGCGCGGGATCGAGCGCACTTATCTCCGATGAAATATTATCGACCTGCAGTAGCAGCCGGCCTATCTGTTCCTTGCTAAACGCGTCGGGTGTGTCGCGATGCGGCGCCAACGCGTCTTCCATCGCATGCGCAATCTCGGCGATTCGCGGCAATCGGACGACGCGCGCCGCACCCTTGAGCGTGTGGGCCTGGCGGAGCAGCCGCGCCACCGGTTCTGCACCGGCGTCGCCTCTTTCGAGCGCGAGGATATCGCGGCTGAGAACGCCTACGATCTCGCGCGCTTCAATCTTGAAATACTGGTAGAGATTTTCCTCGGCCATAAGTAGCTATCCGGACAAGCCGTCTTCCGCAGACGCCGTCGCTCCGGTCTTTTTCTTGATAGCCTCGGCGATTGAGTTCACGTTCAGCAGCCACAACTGCGCCGCGCCGGAGCCGACCGTGTCGGTCGCGTGCGGCGGAGCTCCGGGACTTACCGGGTTGAGCTCGGCGCGCGGCACCATCATCGTGCCGGTGACCGCCGTGAACGCGAGTGCGATCTCCCTCTCGCAACGGCAGAGCACCATCCATCGATTCTGCTCAGTAGTCGCTTCCGGACTGCCGATCATTGCGGCCAGACTGTAAATCGCGACCATCCGGCCTTTGAGGCCGACCAGGCCCAGCAGTTCGGAATTCGCGCCGGGGATAGGTGCTACCGTCTGGGCGCGCGCAAGTCCGGCGAGATCTGCCACCCTCAGCGCGAACCTGGGGGTGCCGATGCGCACGATCAAAAGATGCACCAGCTCCTGCGCACGCTCGACCAGCGGTTCCTGAAAAGTCCGGTCGAACGACTTCTTCATGTCCTCGAAGTTCAATGCGTCAGGTTCGATCATTTTGAACCCTCACTCAGCCGCAATTCGGAAGCGCAAAGATCGATCAGAGTCTTGCGGCTGAAACCGCCGCCGAAGAGCAGCACGCGCGCAGGATCCTCTTGCGCCAGCAGCAACGACGCATTCTGAAGCTCGCGCCGCGCACCAAGGAGGTCGCCGTCGCGTCTGAACATCAGGCCAAGCCGCAAATGCGGCATCGCGAATGCCGAGTCCAGGTAAACGCCGACCCGGTAGCTGTCGATCGCCGCCGCGCGCCTGCCGCCATGCTCGTGACAAAGGCCGGTCAGGTAATGTGCCGTGGCATTGAGATCGTCCAGCGCCAGCATTGAGGCGCAGAGTTGGGCGGCCTGGTCAAGCTGGCCTCGCTCCACCTGTATAATCGCCGTCAGCAGCAGCACGTCAGGATCTAGCCGGTCCACGGGCGGGAGCGTCTCAACAATGGCCAGCGCGTCGTCATACCGTTCCGCCGTCATCAAGGCGCCAAGTCTGAGGCGCGGACGCTGCTCAGCCTGCATCTCTACATCGGGAGGAGGCGGAGCCAGTTTCGCTACGGAGGGCTTCGCGATGGCACAGTTTGCGGCGGTCGAGGCTGAGCCCTGGAACGAACCTGAGTTGCGCGGAGAAGTGGAAAGAGTCGAAGCGGTCACGCCGTTGCGCGACAGCGATGGCTCGAGTGCCCGTGACCCATTGGGGCGTGGGCGAATCGGCCATGCGGCCGAACCCAAGGCGGCGGGCGATTCGCTCGCGTTGCGCAGCACGTAGTAGAAGGCGCCCTGCGCATGCTCTACATGGAACGCCTGCGAGATTCCGCGCAGCGGCTCGGCATGGCTCAGAAAGAGAAATCCGTCGGGCGCGAGTGCGCGGGCAAAGCGCGCAATCACTTCGCCCATCACCCGGGTGGACAGGTACATTACTACGTTGCGGCAAAAAATTATGTCGAACCGATGCGGCTGCCAGAATTGATAGTCCTCGTGAGCGATACTGCGTTCCTCGAATCGCACCATCGCCTGCACGCTCCCATTCAATAGGAACTGCCCGCGATCACGGCGGAAATATTTCTCGACGCAATCCGGCGGTGTCGCGCGCATCGCCCAGGCCGAATAGCTTCCGCGATGAGCCTTGGCCAGAGCTTCCGGGTTGATATCGATGGCGATGATCGAGACTTCAGCGGGGGCTAGTGATGGGCCCAGCTCGCCCAGCACCATCGCCAGTGTGTAAGGTTCTTCACCGGTCGAACATCCGGCGGACAATATCCGGAGCGGCCGGGCGGGATCGCCCCGGGTCAGCCTGGGTATGGCGACCTCGGAAAAGACGCTGAGCTGCTCCGGGCTGCGGAAGAAATAGGTCTCGCCGATCGTAAGTTTCGCGGCGAGCTCGCGCAGCTCCTCATGCATCGATACATCGGACTTAAGGCGCATCCGGTAGGCCTCGAAGCTGGCGCATTGCAGCGCGCGTATTCGCCCCGCCAGCACCACCTCCAACTCGGTGAGCGATGGTCCACCGTACTGCAGGCCGAGGCGTTCCTCGATCAACTCCGCGAACCGCATCACGTTCGCTTCGCCGATAACCGGCTTGGTCCTCATTATGAATTCTCTAACCGGGCCAGTTCTTGCTCCGTGATGATTCGCGAGCCGTCGAGGACCAGCATCAAATCACCGTCGAGCAGATCGATCGCGGTGAGCACCTCGGGATGAGCTTGCAGCAGCAGCGGCGGAACTTCCGCCAATACTGTCCGCTCAAAGTCGCGAACGCCAATTATCGATTCGACGGCGAGGCCCACCACTCTGTCTCCGACCCGCAGCGTAACGACGCGCGTCTGCTTTCCTTCGACAGAATCCGGGCCCAGCAGGATTCCGAGATCGATTATCACGACCGCGGCGCCGCGAATCACGGCCACTCCCAGCACCCATCCAGGAGCGCCAGCGATAGCAGTGACCGGCGGGCTGCGCAGCGTCTCGATCACGCTCGCCAGCGGCAGCGCGCAAAACAAATTTCCCGATCTCACCAGCACCATCGCCAATCGAGGAGAAGATGCGCTCGCTTCGTTAGGCATTATCGTCAACTACACAACTAATCCTTTGCGAGATGGTGCAATTTACGCTCCAACCCAACTGAATGATGACCGCGATGTAGGCCAGGTAAGATAAGAGTTCTTTCAACGACCGCATTACGTCGCCACAACTTGGCCGCAGTCGCTGACGCGGTGACCGATTACTGCCAAGCGCCAATTAAGTGCCACGAATTGGCTAGCTATTGGCGGTTAATTCGTGTTCGAAGCGGTGCGGCCTGTCCGAATCTGCGGCACAACCTATGCTCCGAAATGCGAGCACAGAGTTATGGAGGCAGTAGCGCCAGCATGAATCGATCAAGGTCCTTCGGCGTTTTGATCGCCCTTGGGTTCACCGTTTCCTTTGTCATGCTGACGATCGTTGGAGCGGTCGGATACTTCAGTATTGTGAGAGTTTGGAACAACACTCATGAACTAGCGTCGACCTATGCAGTGATCGATCGCCTGTCGGAGCTGATGTCGGTCATGAAGGATGCGGAAACCGGTCAACGCGGCTATTTGATCACCGGCGATGACACCTATTTAGAGCCCTACAGGTCGGCTGACGCCTCGATCGACAATGTTATAAAGCAACTGCGGGATTCGATTGCCGACGATCCAATTCAGGCGCATCGCCTTGAGCAAGCCCTACCTTTCATTCAATCCAAGATGGCGGAGCTCAAACAGACCATCGGGCTCCGGCGCAGTGAAGGTTCGGACGCGGCCTTGAAAGTGGTTCTAACCGGCCAGGGCAAGGGCTACATGGATAGCCTTAGGCAAGTAATCACTCAAATGGATGACGAAGAACGAACTTCGTTGCGCGAACAACAGACGCGAACCAACTTCGCTGCGACTTTCGCAGAGAACACCATCGTCTCGGTATCGCTACTCGGCTTTGTCCTAACGGGCCTGATGGGTTGGTATCTCACGCGGTCATTGACCCGGCAAATCGGCTCGGCAGCTGCGCTCCTGCAAAGCTCGTCCGGCGAGCTGCAGGCGGCGGCCAATTTACAGTCATCCGGCTCAACCGGCCAGGCGACCGCGATGAATGAAATCGCGACCACCATCAACGAACTGCTTGCGACCTCCCGCCTTATCGCGGAAAACGCGCAACGCGTCGCCAAGGTCGCCCAGGAAACTTCGTTGACTGCCAGTCGCGGCGACGAAACAGTCCAACGTACCACCCAATCGATCGCAGGCATCAAAACCCAGGTCGATGTAGTAGTCGTTCACGTGCTCGAGTTCGGAAAGAAGTCCCAGCTGATTGGAAGCATCACCGAAATGATCAACGAGCTCGCCGAGCAGACCAACATCCTTGCGATAAATGCGACTATCGAAGCGGCAGGCGCCGGCGAATGGGGTAAGCGCTTCGCCGTAGTGGCCGACGAAATTCGCAAGCTCGCGGATCGCGTCAGCGTTTCGTCGAGCGAAATTCGCCAGTTGTTGGACAACATACGGGCCTCCGCCAGTTCTACCATTGCTGCCACTCAGGACGGTTCGAAGCTGGTCGATGCCGGCGTACGCGAGTTCGCCGAGGCGGCCGTGTTATTCAGGCAAATAGCCGCGCTTGTCAGTACCGCCAGCGAGGCGGCACGTGAGATCGAATTGAGTACCGAACAGCAGGCAAGTGCCGTCGACCAGGTTCGGGTCGGAGCGTCGGATCTGGTGCAGACTGCGCACGAAACTGATACCAGCTCGAAGCAAGTGCTAAAGACGTCCTCCGAACTCGCCGGTCTCTCGAGAGAACTCGTCATGATGGTCCGCTCCAACCCACATCAAGCAGGCAACGGCATAGCCTCGATTTAGATGGAAGCACTGACCGCGGTAGGTTCTACTTCCGGTTGACGCGCCGAGGCAGTATCAAATCAATTGCGACGGCTTGCTAGCGGCCTCGGACCGAGAAAACCGCCCGACGGCGGCAGAACTTCTTTCAATTTGATAACTGCATCGGCGAGATCTTTGAGGTCTTGCTTTGCACTGTCGCTAAGCTCGCCGTTCACGAAATCGGCCGACACGAGATAGACGCTGGTCGGTACTACCAGCGCTCCAAACCATGCAAGGACGTCGCGTAGATGCCAATCGACGCCGAGAAAATGATGCTGAGTCGCGCCCATCGCGACAATTCCAGTGGGCTTTGCCGCAAGCGACTCGATCGGTAGATGATCGAGCAGGTTCTTCAGCGCGCCGGTGAAGGATCCGCGGTAGACCGGGCTCGCGAAGATGACGCCGTCCGCCGCGCGCACGCTCGCGATGATCGCAGCGGTATCATCGTTGTATTGTTCGGGTGGCCGGCCGTCGGCAAACGCGACTTTCTTGTCGGCGAGGTTGATCAGCTCGACTTCAACGTCTTTGCGCGCTGCACTCGTCGAATCGAGCAGCCATCGCGTCGCATTGAGCAGCCTTCCCGGCGGCGTGACGCTTCCTACAATCGCCAGCAGTCTCGTCGGCATGAAGTTTTTTTACCTGCTATCCGCCCGGCGAAGGCCGCGCTCTCGTGTCCGTCGCGCCTGGCGATCTCGCTTCGCACGAGCGGGATCAACTCGCGGCCATAGTCGATTGCGTCTTCGAGCGGATCGAACCCGCGAATCAGGAAAGTCGTGACTCCAAGATCGTAGTAAGCGAGCATCGACTCGGCGACCTGCTCCGGCGTCCCAACCAGCGCAGTCGTATTTCCGCGCGCGCCGGTCGCAGCGGCCACTGCCGTCCAGAGCCGCTTGTCGAGTACTTCGCCTTCCGCGGCCGCGGCCAATAACCGCTGCGAACCAACGGATTGAGGGGCTTTCGTTGGTGCGCCCAGCATCGCATGCCCACGAGTCTCGCGAATCGTTTCGATGATGCCCCGCGCGCGCGCCCACGCCGCCTCTTCTGTCGATGCCAATATTGGACGCGTTGACAGGCTGAATCTTACCGTCCGTCCATGTCGCGCCGCCGATGCGCGCACGCGCGCGATCGTCGTAGCCGCTTCCGCCAGCGGCTCACCCCACAGCGCATAGACGTCGGCATGCTTTCCTGCGATTGCGATCGCCGCATCTGAAGAACCGCCGAAGTAGATCGGAACGTCCCGTTTCTGAATTGGCTTTACGTCCGAGAACGAGCGGATGAACCTATAATACTTGCCTTCGTGATCGATTGGCTTGTCCGCCGTCCAGACGCGGCGAAGAATTTCGACGTACTCGTCGGTGCGCTCGTAGCGCTCGTCATGCGTGATGAAATCGCCATCCTTGCGCTGTTCGCCGTCGTCGCCGCCCGAGATGATATGAACCGCGAGCCGGCCGCCGCTGAAATGATCGAGCGTCGCCAGCTTGCGCGCCGCCACAGTGGGCGCGACGAAGCCGGGGCGATGCGCCAGCATGAGGCCGAGCTTTTCCGTCACGAAAGCGGCGTATTGCGCGACGATAAAACCGTCGGCTCCATTCGAGAAATACCCGATGAGTATCCGGTCGAAGCCCGACTGCTCGTGCGCCTGCGCGAACTGCCGCACGTAGTCCACGTCGATCGCCGGTCCGCGCGGCGGGTGAATTTCCGATGCGGGCTGCGTGCCGATCATCCCGATGAACTTGACGCTCATGTGAATGCTCTCCTCTTTCCTCGCATTCGTCGTCAGCGTCAAGACTGGCTTTCAGCCCGCGGCGAGCGGTTCCGACTGCCAGGCCGGGCGCCGAATTGGGAGTTTCGGAAACAGCAGCTCGGCCACGTAGTAGGCTTCCTCCAGTCCCGGATAGCCCGAAAGCACGAACGTGTCGATACCGATGTCGAGGTACTCCTCGAAGCGCCGCGACAGGGTTTTGGGATCGCCGACGAGCGCGGTCCCCGCGCCTCCGCGAACGAGACCGATGCCCGCCCACAGATTCGGGCTGATCTCGAGGTCTTCGCGCCGCCCGCGATGGAGTTGCTCCATCCGGCGCTGCCCGACCGAGTCCATGCGCGCGAAGGTTTGTTGCGCGATAGCGATCGCATCGTCGCTGACGTACTGGATCAATTCATCCGCCGCTGTCCACGCCGCCGCATTGGTTTCACGCACTACTATATGCAGCCGCATTCCGAACCTGAGCGTGCGGCCGAGTTCGGCAGCGCGCTTGCGCACACGAGCGATTTTCTCCGCAGCTTGAGCGGGTGGTTCCCCCCAGGTCAGGTAAAGATCGACGTGTCTGGCTGCGACCTCGATAGCCGCATCCGACGATCCGCCGAAATAGAGCGGGACGTTCGGCTTGCTCTCGCGATCGATGAGCAACCGGCCGCCGATGATCTTCAAATGACGCCCCTCGAAATTAACTTCCTTGCCATCGAGCAGCGGCTTCCAGACCGTCAGAAATTCGTCGGTTACTTCGTAGCGCTCGTCGTGATCGAGATGCAGCCCCTCACCGGCTAATTCCGTCGGATCGCCGCCCGTGACCACATTGATGAGACATCGCCCGCCGGAAATTTTGTCGAGCGACGCCGCCATCCGCGCCGACACTGTCGGCGAGACCAACCCCGGCCTCACCGCCACGAGGAACTTCATGCGCCGCGTAACAGCCGCGAGCGAGCTGGCTACCACCCACGCGTCCTCGCATGAGCGGCCGGTCGGCAGAAGCGCGCCACCGAAGCCGAGCCCGTCAACCGCCTCGGCGATTTGCTTTAGATAGAAGGGCGTCGCGCGGCGGCTTCCCTTGTCGGTCGCCAGATAGCGTCCGTCGCCGTGAGTCGGGATATACCAAAAAACATCCATGATGGGTCGCTCACTGAATCGCTATCGCCGTAGGAGGAGCGCAGGCGGAACGGCTCATGGCTGATCAAGCCGTCCGCCCACGCCGGGGGGACTCCGTGTTTAAGCTGTGCCGTCACGATGCGGCCGCTGCCACCGGCTCGCGTTGCTCCTTCTTGCGAACGTGGCTCCGACGTCCGTCGATGCTGACAGGCACGTCGCCCGCGACGGTCACTCGTCGATGCAATCTCGGCTGCTTGCCGTAGTCGTCGATCGCGACGTGCTGGGTGGCGCGGTTATCCCAAATCGCGACATCGCCCACCGACCATCGCCATCGCACGGTGTTCTCGAGGCGGGTCACGTATCCTTGCAGCAACGCGAAGAGCGGTTTCGAATCGACTAGCGGCAGATCGACAAAATGCCGAAGAAAAGCTCCCAGCACGAGAGTCCGCTCGCCGGTCCCGGGATGCACGCGGACGACGGGATGTTCCGTTTCGTAAACGGTGGAGGTGAAAACGTCGAAGTAGCGCTTCAGCTTGTCGGACGTGGCCTTCGTGGGCACCGAGTAGTCATACGCGTTCGAGTGCACGGCCCAGAGGTTGTTGGCGATCTCCTTCAGCTTGGCCGGCAACGACTCATACGCCGTAGCCGTGTTGGCCCACGCCGTATCGCCGCCGTGCGTCGGCACGACCAGCGCGCGCAATATCGAGGCTTGCGGATAGGCGTCGACGAAGGTCACGTCGGTATGCCACGCCGTCGCGCGATTTCCGTGAGTGCCGTCGATGTCGAGCACGGCCTCCGTGCCCTTCACCGACGGGACAGTGGGATGCGGCACGATGTTGCCGAGCAGACGGCCAAAGGCCTCGTGGCTCGCCTCGTCGAGATGCGCCTGCCCGCGAAAGAAGATCACCTTGTATTTGAAAAGCGCCTGTCGAATCGACTCGACCGTCGCGGGTTCCAACTCACCCGAGAGCCGCACTCCCCTAATCTCAGCGCCGATTCGCCCGGCGACTGGCAATATTTCCAAGCTGCTTCCAGTTCCGTTTCCGCTCATTGATTGTTCCTCCTTTTGATTCCCAAATGGCGCTCTAACTAAATCTATCGAATTACTCAACTGATATGCCAAGGTAGTCGGACCGCGCCTCTAAAGCAAGACGCGCGAAAGAAATCTTAGAGAGCGCCTTATTTAATGGAGCGCTCGACGAATCGAGCGTTCCAGTTGGTCTATCTCGTCATGCGTGTTGTATAGCGCAAGCGACGGACGCACCGTCGCTTCGAGACCGTAGCGATCCATCGTCGGCTGCGCACAGTGATGACCGGCGCGCACGGCGATGCCGTCCTGGTCGAGTATCTTGCCCATTTCCTCGGCTGGAATCTTGTCGGTGATGAACGAAACCACACCAGCCTTTTCGGGTGCCGTTCCGATAAGCCGGACGCCCGGGATTCGGGCGAGAGCGTCGGTCGCGTACGCCAGCAGCGCGCGCTCGTGCGTCGCGATATTTTCCATCCCGATTCGATCGAGATAGTCCACTGCGGCGCCAAGCCCTACCGCCGGACCAAGGGCCGCGGTGCCGGCCTCGAAGCGCTGCGGCGGATCCGCAAACGTGCTGTGGTCGAACGTCACCCGCTGAATCATGTTACCGCCGCCCTGCCACGGCGGCATTTCGTCGAGCAGCGCTTTCTTGCCGTAGAGCACGCCGATCGCGCTGGGAGCGAACAGCTTATGCCCGGAGAACGCGTAGAAGTCGGCGTCGAGGCTCTGCACGTTGACGGGAAAGTGCGACACCGCCTGCGCGCCGTCGATGAGAACTTTCGCGCCGCGCCGATGCGCGATGTCGATCATCTCGCGGACGGGAAGTATCGTTCCGAGAGCGTTCGACACATGAGTGATTGCAACAAACTTTGTCCTGGTCGAGAGGGTCCGCTCGAAATCGCTCAGCAGCACTTCTCCGCGATCGGTAACCGGAACTACGCGGATGACTGCTCCGACCTGCTCGGCGAGGAATTGCCACGGCACGATGTTCGAGTGATGCTCGAGCGTCGAGAGCACGATCTCGTCCTCCTTGCCGATGAACTTGCGCCCATAGCTTGCCGCGACCAGGTTAACCGCTTCGGTCGTGCCGCGAACGAAGACGATTTCTTCGGCCGATCCGGCGCCGATGAAGCGCTGGACCTTCTCGCGAGCGCTCTCATATGCGTCGGTCGAGCGCGCCGCCAGCTCATGCGCCGCGCGATGCACATTCGAGTACTCGTGCGAATAGTAATACACCAGCCGATCGATCACCGCCTGCGGCTTCTGCGTGGTGGCGGCGTTGTCGAGCCAGACCAGACGTTTGCCGTGAACCCGCTCCTCAAGGATCGGAAAGTCGCGCCGGATGTCATTGACGTCGAACAGGCGTCGCGAAAAAGGTGCGGTAGACGCGGCCCTCTCAGGGCGCGTCGCCAGCACCGGCGTGAGAAAATAGTACGCGGGCGTTCCAGTCTGCGGCGGCTTTCCTGACAGCGGAGCGCCGTCGAACATGCGCGGGATCGAGCCGTCATGAATCTCGACGTTCGCGGGAAGCGGAGGCGCCCAATCGATCGGGCCCGAGCCGAGCGAGGGGATCCCGCCGGCGGCAGGTACTTCGGGAATCGCCGTTTGAGGCGCTGCGGCAGCGGCACTCGACGGCGCAGGAATTTGCGACTGATGAATCGCTGCATCGAGATACGGTGCTGCAGGAATCGGTGCTCCCGGAAATGGTGTCGCAGCGCTGCTTACTCCCGCCGTTGGACCCGGCAACCCTGACGTCGAGGCGAGCGGACTTGTGGTGCGCGCTGCAGTTAGCGCCGCAGTGCCGGCGGACTCCGGCGCCGCCGCGCCGGGAATCGGACCGAGCAGATTGCTCGTGATGCGATCGAGCGTCGCCTTGTCAATGCCCGCCGGCGCTCCGGTCGCGGTTACGCCCGGCAGTGTGCTGACCGGCGCGGCGACATCACTCGTCGTCATGGTAGTTGCCTACTTCAACGTTCTCCAGAATTCCGAGCGCGTCCTCGGTCAGCACTGCGGCCGAGAAATAGAGCGTGACGAGATACGACGCCGTCGAATAATTATCGATGCCCATGAAGCGCACCGAGAGACCGGGCATCTGCTCGCCGGGAAGTCCCGTCTGATGCAAGCCGACGACTCCCTGCTTCTGTTCACCGACGCGCATCAGAAGAATGCTGGTCAGTCCTGCAGTGCCTTCGGTATCGCGGTTGGCGACATGCGGGACGCGAGTGCCGTTGGAGCGATTGATCGGCAACTTGTTCGACGGTACGAGCGGAACGCCGCGCCAGGTCAGGAACGGCGATCCAAACATCTGCACCGTCGGAGGCGGAACGCCGCGGCGAGTGCATTCACGGCCGAAAGCTGCGATCGCGCGCGGATGTGCAAGAAAGAACGCCGGCTCTTTCCAGACGTGCGCCAGCAAATCGTCGAGATCGTCGGGCGTAGGCGGACCCGAGCGCGTGCGGATGCGCATCGACGGAGCAGCAGCTAACAGCAAGCCGTGCTCGGGATCGTTTAGAATTTCGGATTCTTCGCGTTCTTTCATCGCCTGGATCGTCAGGCGAAGCTGCTCGCGCAGTTGATCGTAATTGTTGTTGTAGAGGTCTGTGATCCTGGTATGCAGCCGAATGACCGTCTGAATGGTCTGGAGCTGGTACTGCCTTGGAATCTCGTCGTAGTCGACGAAGGTACGTTGCAACTCCGGCTCTTCCCCCACATTGTACGAGGCGATATCGACACCGGCTTCGCCGGATTCGTTCTGCTTTGCCGGTGATTCCTCCCGCTGGCGGACCAACCCTTCGAAGTTAGTGCGCAGTTCCGGCGATGAATCGAGCAACCCGCGGAAGCGTGCGCGGTCCAGCGTGAGAAAAATGCTAGGCGTCAGCGTCTGCGCGGTGGTGGTATGACGCCAATCATTGAGTAGTGCGGTCTCGCCGAAGAAATCGCCGTCACCATAGAGCGCGAGACGCAGCTTCTCGCCGTGCGCATCGGTGGTAGCGATTTCGACCTTGCCTTTGACAATGATGTAGAACTTCTCGCCCGTGTCGCCTGCCTTGTACAGATCCTCTCCGGCGCCGCGGCGTTCTTCGACCAGCAGTCCCGATATCGCCGTCAGTAGCGGCTCGTCTGCCGGGCGCAGCAGGGAGAGGGCACGCAATGCGTTGACGTCGATCGTGGCTTTGTCATCGACCAGACGAGCCGCGATGCGATCGCTCTGGCGCAGAACGATTCGGCGCCGGTTCACCTGGTAAACTCCCCCTTGGATGTTCAACCATGGCAACAGGTGCAGCAGCCAGCGCGGGGTCTCCGCCAGCATCTGGGGAACGGTGAGAGTCGGGTTCGATAGTGTGCGGGCGGCAGGGACGCTGAGAGTGTGAGGAGCTAGCGGGCGTTGCGGATCTGGCATTGGACTTCCTTTGACAATCGGGAAATTATTTGTTTGGTTTGGAATTAGCGATCAAGTAAGACTCGCTTACGCCAAATGCAACTTTATGTCCAAGCAACTGAGTATCCAGTAGCTAATTCCCGCGAGAGAAATATAGTATTAGTACCAATAGTCAATAGGATAGTCAGTTGAGGAGTATGCATACAGTCGACCTACCTAATAGAGAAATAGCTATTCATAGATTCTTTTGTCGCAGCTGATTTTCTTCGAATGCTCAGCACTTAACGTGCTGCACCTCTACACAGTCCAGTCGCTCGATGGAGTACTTCCTCACCCGTCGGCGATGATTTGCCGATCCGCGTGGGTTTAAACGACGATCTGTTGCATTAGCTCAGCGCATCGGCGCGACCGAAAAAATTTCCGTACTCATATTCCCCCGCCGTCATCGAACGCATCGCCACGCGCCAGCGCCTGGGTAACGGTGCTGTTCGGAGGCACGTCGCGCGTGATCCACACATTTCCGCCGATGGTCGAACCGCGCCCGATGGTGACTCGGCCCAGGATTGTCGCACCGGCATAGATGACGACATCGTCTTCGATGATCGGATGGCGCGCGTTGCCCTTGACCAGTGCGCCGTTGTCTCCGACCGGAAACCGCTTGGCGCCCAATGTCACTGCCTGGTACAGCCGCACGCGCTTGCCCACTCTTGCGGTCTCGCCAATGACGACGCCGGTTCCGTGATCGATGAAGAAACTTGCGTCGATTTCCGCGCCCGGATGAATGTCGATGCCAGTGGCGGAATGCGCCAACTCGGCGACGATGCGCGCGAGCAACGGCAGGTCGAGTAGATAGAGCTCATGCGCGAGCCGATGATGCGTGATGCCCGTGATCCCCGGATAGCAGAAACGCACTTCCTCGATGCTGCGTGCGGCGGGATCGCCCTGATATGCAGCGAGGATGTCAGTCTCGAGCAGCGCCCTTACCTGAGGCAGGCGCGCAGCGAATTGATGTGTGATCTCGAAGGCGCGACGTTTGCGCTCGTGCTCATCAGCAGGAGACGCGAATTGCAGCTCGCGCTCGACCTGATGCTGTAGTATCCGCAGCGTTGCATCGAGCTTGTGGCCGACGAAGTAGTCAACTCCCTCTTCAGTGAAATCGGCCAGCCCGAAATGAGTCGGAAACAGCGCCGCAAAGAGCCCATCGATAATTTCGTGGAGCGCCTCGCGCGACGGCATCTCGATGATCGCGCCGTCGCGCCTTCGCTCACCCTGGGATTTTCCGCGTGACGCGCGCAGCTCAGCGACGATTCTACCCAGTTCCCATCGCTTGCCTGCTGAACCGTTGCTTCCCTGATCAATGCTCACGCGGCTATGCCTTTGGTCTGATTAATCTCTTCGAAGAGTGCCGTGCTCAGGTAGCGTTCGCCGGAGTCGGGCAGTACTACGACTATCGTCTTGCCCTTGCTCTCCGGGCGCATGGCGATACGCGCGGCCACGGCCGCTGCGGCTCCGGACGAGACGCCTGAGAGGATTCCTTCTTCGCGGGTGAGGCGGCGCGCGTACTCGATCGCCTCTTCGTTGCTGACCTGCTCGACCACGTCGACGAGCGAGAGGTCGAGATTCTCCGGCACGAACCCCGCACCGATGCCCTGGATTTTGTGCGCGCCCGGTTTCAGCGGTTGTCCGCTGCGATGCTGCGTGATGACAGGACTCGCGCTCGGCTCGACCGCGACCGACACGATCGCCTTGCCCCTGGTCTTCTTGATGTAGCGCGAGACGCCGGTGATCGTGCCGCCGGTGCCGACACCTGACACGAAAATGTCGATCACGCCTTCAGTGTCGCTCCAGATTTCAGGGCCAGTGGTCGCTTCGTGAATTGCGGGATTGGCGGGATTCTTGAACTGCTGCAGCAGGATGTAGCGATCGGGCGCCGACGCCTCGATCTCCTCAGCCTTGGCGATTGCTCCGCTCATGCCGCGCGCACCTTCAGTCAGCACGAGGTTGGCGCCGTAGGCGATCAGCAATTTGCGGCGCTCGAGACTCATCGTATCCGGCATTGTCAGCGTTAGCGGAATGTTGCGGGCGGCAGCGACGAACGCGAGCGCGATGCCGGTGTTGCCGCTGGTCGGCTCGACCAACTCCTTGCCGGGACCGAGCAGACCCCGCTTCTCGGCATCCCAGACCATCGCGGCGCCGATGCGGTCCTTGACGGAATACGCGGGGCCGCGCCCTTCGATCTTGCCGAGCACTGTGGCGGGCGCGCCGTCGATGACGCGGTTAAGCCGCACCAGCGGCGTGTGCCCGATCGATCGTGAATTGTCTTCGTACCAATGTGGCATCGATTATCTCCGTGAAATCGTCGCGACGTTCCGCTATCGCGCGATCAGTCGTTCTTGTCCGCTGGCCAGAAGACGAGCGCGCGAACCTCGATGCTTTCGCGCGGTGCCGCGTCGGGCGCGCTGTTTGGATCCTCAAACGCCGAGTGAGCGGTGAAGCGAGCGCGTCCGTCCTCTTTCGAGTCGAAGCACTTCAGCAGGATGACTTCGTTTTTTTCGAGGCGCGGAAAATAGAACCACCGATGGTTGGGGTTGTAGGTGAAGCGATAAGTCTCGCCGACTTTGTCGCGATAGACCAAGTCGGACGCAACGAAGTCCTTGGGATCGATCGAGCTGGAGTCGCAGACGGCGAGGGGCGTCGATTCGATCGGTCCGCGAATCGGGCGCCACACGTTGATTTCCGCAAAGCGATGCTGCAAGAGCTGTTCGGCCTCGGCCGGCGGCAGGTGATCGCGGACGCGGCGCGGTCCCGACTTGGCAGTGTAGTCATTGTGAACCGCCCGGCCATATTCACGCGCGTTCTTCTCGCCGCGCTTGGCCAACTCTGCGTTGCGCACCTGGTGGTCGAAGATCACGACCTTCTCGGCGCCGGTGGCTTCCTTCAGCAGGCGCTCGACTTCGGGGTAATAGGCGGTCTTCACTTCCTCTTGATCGTAGAAGTCGCGCACCGCGGTCTCCTGATGCGTCAACTGGAAGCCTTGCTTGTCGAGCGACAAGTCGCGGACAACTTCGCGTGCGTTTCGAATCGGCACAGTCTGCGCGATAAATTTTCCTGTCGATCGCGGCGTTCCTGCCGGCGGCTCGTAGGCGTAGTAGACGGGCTTCTCGCCGGTCGGTTCGAGGTAGTTCAGCGATGCTTCGATTGCGATTCCGGCACGATTACCGGCGGCTTCGTGTGATTCAGAGATCCTGTCCATTGTGCTGAGCCTCCTTTTATATACTCAGGGCACTTAGCCAAGTAATTTGATAGACTTACAGGGTTTTGAGCTTTTGAGTCAATGGCTGTTCGAGCAAATTCGTGAAAAATTGCATCGCCGGACTTATATTATCTGCTAGATTGGAATATCTGATGAGTGGAACTGGCGACCCGGGAGCGCCAAGAACCAAGTGATTTCCCAGAAGTCGAAGTACGCGCTCAAGGCGCTCATCGTGCTCGCCGAGGAGTACGGCAAAGGCCCGATCCTGATCGCGGATATTGCAGCGCGCGAACATATCCCGCGCAGCTTCCTGGAACTCATTCTGCTGGAGCTGAAGAACCATCGCTTTCTCGACAGCCGAAAGGGACGCGGCGGCGGTTACTTCCTTGCGCGGCCGCCCACGATGATCTCCGCCGGACAGGTGTTGCGCGCGATCGAAGGACCGCTCGCTCCGCTGCCATGCGCGAGCAAGACGGCGTACCGGAAGTGCGAGGAGTGTCACGACGAACGCAGTTGTGCGGTTCGCCTGCTGATGTGCGATGTGCGCGAGGCGACCGCGCGCATACTGGACTCGACCACGCTGGCTGACTTGCTCAAGAGCTCGCAAGCGGCGATGGGCGGCGGCCAGGTTCTCGACTTTTCAATCTGAGCTTTGCCACGAGGAACACTTCCTCGCGTAGCGAATACTTCGAACACGCTGACGCCGTCCCACCGATCGCAACTGCTTCGTCGGCAGCACGTTAGGTTGCACGACGCGCAGTTGCTTTCGAAACAACCCGGGATTGAGTTCGAGCACTTCGCAAACGTACTCGAAGGAAAAGGGCACAGCCCCCGTTGGTGCTTCGAACCATCGCGCGACTTCCGCAAATTCGACGCGGTCGCGGCGCCGATGCGAATCGCGCACTCGGAGATACGTGCGGACTGCGTCCTCGAGCACGGCAAAGACCAGTCGTGTCTCGCCGTCGAGGAACGCGCTGCGGCGAATCAAATCATAGAACTGAACCGGTACCACGAAGTCCGGCTCAAATGCCGGAACGGAATGCGGGCGGTGGCTGTCGAAGTGTGCGGGGTCCTGGCTGCGGGCTTCAAGACTTGAGGTCATCGTTCAGTCCTTTCGTGAATCGCTTCCTGTCGGGATAAGCCGTGTTGCAATCTTCCTTTCGAGGTCGAACCTGGTTGGCGACGGATAACAGCCGAAATAAAAAACTTTCTCGCCGGTAGAAGCTTCGGAAACTGTGCGAACTCGTACGAGCCCGTCGCCTGAAGATTTCACGCTTCGCGGTTCATCATCGCGATCCGCGGAAGCTTCGAACTCGTAATCGTCGGGTTGGTAGAGCGTCGGCTCGAAACTGGTTGCGATTCGCTCCAATTCGGAGAAGCTGTCGAACGAAGATGCCTCCGCCGGCGCGAACGCAATGAAACGACGACGACGTTTGCCTTTGTGAAACATGGTCAATCACCTCCTGCTGCGAGTGATTCGGTGAGATCTGAAACTTGATGATGAAGCGGCGCGGACGGTAGTTGCGTGAGGATCCGTCTTGCGAGATTGGCCGCCTGCTCTCGAATTTCCGGAATCGCCGTGGTTTCGAGCAGCGTTCCACGGCGCATCGGGCCAAGCGTGAAGACTACATTCGACTGAGCGCCATCTCGGCCTATCAGGGCTCCGTCGTTGTCAGTAAGAAGCCCCTGCCCCAAGGGGTCTGTGCGGACGATTCCTGTCGCCAGGAGATCGTGAATCAATGAATGCGGCCAATCGCGGAGGTTGGCAGATGGCCCCGTGCAATTGATGACGCGTGCTACTTCGAAGGAAAGGTCGTCGCGGCCGCCCCGCAGCGCGACGCGAACGCGAAGTCGCGAATCGTTTTCGATGCGGGCTTCAACGATGCGCCCGGAATGGTTAAGCACTCGTCCGCTCCAGCGCATCGAGTGGATCTTCGTGTCAGCTTCCTGCGGCATCCGATGCCGATGGATCTGCCAATAGAAGCGGAGATGCCGGTGAAACCGCCGGCGCTCGCTTTGCGACGCACGCGCCCACAGCGCGTTGGTGTGAGTCCTCAAGGCGTCGACGGCTGCTTGCCATCCGCCAGCGGAAGCGGCCTGTTTGCGGATCGCGTGCAAGATCGATCGCGAGGTAGTTGCGGACCGCGGTGGATCTGAATGAATCGGCGCGGTTGGTGCGCCATGCACGAGCGGCCACTTCCCGTGACGCGAGACGACGTGAATCGTGCCGCGATGACCGCGCTCATCGAGCGCCAGCACAGCATCAACCGCGGTCAAACCGGCGCCCACCAGCAGTACCGACGCATCGAGCTCCAAACCGTCAAACGCGGACCGCGACCACGCGGACACCGCCTCGACGTGGGAGCCGGCGGGCATCGGATTTTCCTGGGGAGGATTTCCCGGCGCGAGGACTATGCGGTCCGCGCAGATGCATAGACCGTTTTCCATCCACACCCGCGCGCCGCTGCGATGAATCTCCACATGCGTCGCACGACTTCGATGGTGATCGAGCGAGATTTGCTGCTTCGCGAGGAGGCAAGCCTCGGCGAGCGTCTCGCCCAGGTAGCTCCCATACAGCGAGCGGCGTGCGAAGGAGCGACGATCGAAATTCCTGGCGACGTTCGTCCGCATCCAGCGGAGAAAGTGATCCGGATCATCGGCGAGCGCACTCATGTTGCAGGCGGGGACGTTGAGCAGATGCGAATTAAATTCTGTCGAGTATGCGATGCCGCTACCGAGGTTCGCCCGCGGCTCCACGAAAACGATCTTGATCGCCCGCCGCGCCCGCTGAATCAGTTGAACCGCTGCGATCAAGCCACTGGCACCCCCGCCAATGATCGCAACCGTGGCGGTCTGCGCCGGATGAGCGTACTGCCAATTTGATCGCGACGTCACAGGAGTTTAAGCGCCATCGATCTCGTATCCAACTTAGTCAATCAAATTACTCGACTGATGGCACAATACCCAAAGAGTAAGACCTGACGCAATAGATCAGTCCGAAATCGACGATTCTTTCTTGAGGCTCTAGACGAATGCGACTATGCCGCGATATTCACACCATCGCGGCCAAATAGAGAGCGAGGATCAGAGCGACGAAGAGATCGCTTATCATCGCGATATTCTCGTTGCGGGTTCTATTGCTCCCGGCAACGTGTCGGATGCCCGCAATGCCGTAGAATATGGCCGCCGCAATCGCCACCGGCAGAGTGAAACTTGGCTTGGCGAGCGAGGCAATGCCGACGACGCCCGTCGCGAAATTCGCCGCACCCAGTTCGCGCACAAGTGGCAGCGCATCGTCGCTCTTGATCCCAAGAATTTGTTCGGCGGTGAATCGCGGTTGGAAAAATTGTCGCAACCCTGCGAGGAACAACCTGACGCCGGCACTCCAGAACACGAACCACTTCCCTACTAAGAGGATCAGCGGCGCCGTGCTGTGTAGATAGGAGTACTCGACGTAGATCGAGCCTACTGGGAGCGCCAACATCAATAAGAGGACGATCAAAAGGTACAAAGAACTAATCCAATCTTTCAGAACTTGTTTACACAGTCTTCAGGCTTTCCAGCAATCAGACCAGACGAAATATCGACTGTAGTAGGTGACGCACCGCCGCTGACAGGTTCCATGCCTTTTGTGGAATTCAATTGGACACCTTGTATCTTGCCCTTTGCCGGTCATCGCAAGATAATCCAGCGCTCGCTTGCATTTTGCCGTGAATCGCGAGACAGCGAAGGAAGATCACTATGAATAGACAAGCTGGCCTCTTCGCGTCTGTGCTTTCGTTGATCCTGATGACTGCTTCGGCTTGGGCGGGCGACGTACCGGACGCGCTGACAAACTTTGCGGCAGCCAAGGTTGTAATTGGACAGAAGAACTTCAAAATTAACCAATGCAAGCCCAACTCCTCGAAGAATACGGTGTGCAGTTCGGAGGGCGGTCCGGCGCTGGGCGGCAAGATACTCTACGTTCCCGACAGCGGCGGGAACCGCGTGTTGGGCTTCAAGAAAGTGCCCAAGAAGAATGGTGCATCCGCGAAAATCGTTCTCGGCCAGACCAATTTCTCGAACCAGAAATTCGGGACCAGCAGCACGCTGTTCAGTTTTCCGGCTCGGGTCGCGACCGCGAACAATCAGCTGCTCATGGTGGACTTCGAAAACAGCCGCGTGCTCATCTGGAACAAGTTCCCGACCAATACCAACAAACCTGCCGACGTCGTGGTCGGCCAGCCAGACTTCACTTCGAGTGCGAGCGCGACCACCCAATCGGGATTGAACCGCCCTGAGATCGGGTTATTTGTGGTAGATGGAAAGCTATTAGTTTCAGACCGCAACAATAATCGAATCCTCATCTGGAACAGCATACCGACCACCAATGGCGCGCCCGCGGATGTCGTGGTGGGCCAGCCCGATTTCACGAGTTCCGGCCCCGCGACGACTGAGACCGGGCTTCACGAGCCTGAGGGTATTTGGAGCGACGGCACACTCCTGGTGGTCGCTGACGAGGCTAACAACCGGGTTCTGATTTGGAACAACATACCGACCAGCAACGGAACGCCGGCAGATGTGGTCATAGGCCAGGCGGATTTCGCGTCGTCCGACAACCCGGAACCGCCGACTGCGCAAAGTTTTAATCAGCCGGGTGACGTCGCTTCGGATGGCACGAGCCTGTTCGTGGAAGACTCGAGCAACAACCGCATTCTCGTTTTCAGCCCGTTCCCAACCTCAAGTAATCCCGCGGCCAGCGTCGTGCTTGGTCAAGCGGACTTCACGCACAGCTCGAGAAATGCGGGCAACGCTTCGTCAAGCGCGCAGACTCTCGACTTTCCGTTCGGTATGTCGATCATTGGAAAGCAACTGTTCGTCAACGACTTCGGCAACAATCGCTTCCTGATATTCAACCTGCCGTAACCGCCACGCCTCCGATGTATCGCGGTCTCTCTCCGATTGCGGCGGAGTCAGTTCCGCGAAAAAATTTGGCGATAGGAGAATTACAATGGCCAAGACTTTCGGAGCGGAATCTACCGCCGACGAGGTCCTCGAGGGCATCGATCTTTCGGGCAAGCGGGTGCTCGTCACCGGCGTCTCGGCTGGGCTGGGCGTCGAGACCGCGCGTTCGCTGGTCGCGCACGGTGCAACAGTCGTCGGCACTGCGCGCGATCTGACGAAGGCGCGAAACGCGCTCGTGGAGGCGGGCAGCCCATCAGTCGAGCTGGTCGAGATGGACCTGGCGTCGCTCCGCAGCGTTCGCAAGGCTGCTGATGAAGTGCTGGCGCAGGCGAAAGCCTTCGACGTGATTATAGCGAACGCCGGCGTGATGGCGTGTCCGCAAGGCAAGACGCAGGACGGCTTCGAAACGCAATTCGGAACCAATCACCTGGGGCATTTCGTCTTCGTCAATCGACTAGTGCCGCTGCTGAAGCCGGGCGCTCGAATCGTCTCGCTTTCTTCGACGGGTCATCAGTTGAGCGATGTGGACCTGGAAGATCCAAACTTCGAACGAACTCCCTATCATGCGTTTGCAGCCTACGGCCGTTCCAAAACCGCGAATATTCTGTATGCGGTGGCACTCGACAGCAGGCTCAAGGGCCGGGGTGTCCGCGCGACCGCAGTCCATCCTGGCGGAATTCAGACCGAGCTCGGCCGCCACCTCACGCCTGAACTGGTCGGGGAGTTGATGGCACGATGGAACATCGGTGGAACCAAGGAGGCGCCGGCGATTCAGTTCAAGACGGTGCCGCAAGGTTCGGCAACCTCGGTATGGAGCGGTTTCGTCGCGTCGTCAGATGCCGTGGGCGGACGCTATTGCGAAGATTGCCACGTATGCGAAGTGAATGACGACACCAGCTCGCGCATTGGTGTCCGCTCTTACGCTCTTAACCTGGCGCATGCGAACGACTTGTGGCGCAAGAGTGAAGAGATGGTTGGCGAGCGCTTTCCTTTGTAGCTCGAACGGGCCGGCGCCGAGTGCTCAGCCGCAGCCATCCGGACCGCAACAGGTCGCGCTGCCGTTGGTGGTACTTCGATATTCGAGGCCCTTGGTTTCGCGAGGATGGCGTGCGGTGTCCCGCGAGCAATCGAAGACCGGGGCGGATTCTGGTGCGACAGCTTCACGCGGCGGCACCGGCAGGATCTCCTCACTGTACGGCGCGCTCGAATAGATGCGGAACGTCTTTTCGCATACCGCCATCGGCTGGCCACGTGTGAGCGTATGACCGTCGTCGTCTTCGACCTTGCGCCACGGTCCGCGATAGATGACCGCCTGATTGCAATCGAGGCAAGCACCCTGCTTGCCTTTGAACGCGCGCACAGTGATTGAGCGAAACTCGATTCCGTCGACGGTGCGCCACGGCACGACGTCGCGCTTGAGGATCTCGATACCGTAAAAGCCTGCCTGTTCGAAGGCGCGGAGGAACTCGGTCTGTTCTAATGCGCCCGACACGCATCCGCTCCAGAGCTCCGGATCGTTCTTGAGATGGTCGGGGACCGCTTCGTCGGCGACGATATCGGAGATGACGGCGCGGCCGCCGCGCCGCAACACGCGGAAAGACTCGGCGAAGACCTTGCGCTTGTCTTCGTCGCGAACCAGGTTGAGGACGCAATTCGACACGACGACATCAACGCTGTCCGAGGCCACCAGCGGATCATTTTGGCGTTGTTGCGCGATGAGGTTCTCGAGCCGGGCCAGGTGCTCGACGCTGCTGACGGGATTTTCAGCGAGCCTGCGGTCGAGGCTGTCGAGATTGATCGCCAGATCCTCGAGGCGTCCGCGCCGGAACTCAACGTTGCCAAATCCCAGCTTCGCGGCCACTGCCGGCGCATGACGCCGCGCGAGCGCCAACATTTCGGCGTTCACGTCGATACCAATCACGCGTCCTGAAGGACCGACAATCTGCGCTGCGACAAAACACGTCTTGCCGCCGCCGCTCCCGAGATCCAGAACCGTGTCGCCCGGCTGCAGGTAGGGCGTCGGATCGCCGCATCCGTAGTCGCGCTCGATCACTTCGCGCGGTATCACTTCGAGATAGCGCGGATCGTAGCTCACCGGGCAGCACAGCGAGTCCTGCCGCGCGGCAGCCCCGGCCTCGTAGCGTTGCCGCACCACTTCGTCGATATTCAGCCCAGTCGCCATTGATAAGTTCCAGAGATGAATTTGATTGAGTCTCGCTCGGAACCTATCACACGGTGAGTTTCAGCCACCAGTTAGAATTACGCCGAACTTTCATTCTCGCGATTGACGAGATCGCTATCGCGACGCTATGCCATTATACGAGCGGGTCGACACGATACTTGTCACATCTCGATCGTCTGGATCGAGAAGTTTTCGGACACCGCCAGCAAAAAGAAGGTTCAGCTACATGGGTGCAGTTCAATCGCTTGAAAAAGCGACGGCTGGAATAAAGACGCCAGCAACCATCGATTTTCTGAAGAGCTCGCCGAAGCGACTCCTCATAAATGGCAAATGGGTCGCAGCCAAATCGGGCAAGACTTTCGAAACGGTCAACCCCGCCAACGAGGAGATCCTCGCGCTGATCGCAGAGGGTGACAAGGCGGACGTCGATGACGCCGTGAAGGCCGCGCGCGCAGCGTTCGAGGGCAAGTGGTCCTCGATCACGCCACATCAGCGCTCGCGTTACCTGTACAAGATTGCGGACCTGATCGAACAGAACGCGGATCAGCTCGCCGAGCTTGAGTCGCTCGATAACGGCAAACCGTTGGCAATCGCGAAGGTCGCGGACATTCCAGGGGCGGCGCGAACCTTCCGTTACTACGCGGGATGGCCGACGAAAATCTACGGCGAGACGAACCCATCCGAGCCGACGACATTTAACTACACGCTGCGCGAACCGGTGGGAGTGTGCGGCCAGATAATTCCGTGGAATTTTCCACTGTCGATGGCGTCGTGGAAACTGGCGCCCGCGCTGGCATGCGGCAATACGATCGTGCTGAAACCGGCAGAGCAGACGCCGCTCACAGCGCTCCGGCTCGGAGAATTGATCCAGGAAGCCGGCATCCCCGATGGCGTCGTGAACATCATCACCGGTTTTGGTCCGGGCGCAGGCAGTTCAATCGCGGAGCATCCCGACGTCGACAAGGTCGCATTCACCGGCTCGACCGAGGTCGGCAAGCTGATTCTCCGGGCCTCTGCGGGAAATCTCAAACGAGTCTCACTCGAGCTCGGCGGCAAATCGCCGAACATTATTTTTCGCGATTCCGATCTGGACGCTGCCGTTCAATCTGCAACGCGCGGCGTCTTCTTCAACTCCGGGCAAGTCTGCACGGCGGGGACGCGAATCTTTATCGAGCAGGGGATTTACGAAGAGTTTGTCGAGCGTCTCGTCAAGCACAGCGAATCGATGACGCTGGGAGATCCGCTGCACGAGTCGACGCGGATGGGACCCGTCGTATCGAAGGAGCAATTTGATCGCGTCAGAAATTATCTCGACATCGGCAAGAGCGAAGGCGCGACAGTAGCCACCGGCGGCGACGTGGTGTCGGGCGCGGGGTACTACGTCAGACCGACCATCTTTGCCGGCGTGCACAACCAGATGAGGATCGCGCGTGAAGAGATCTTTGGCCCAGTTGGCGCTGCCATTCCGTTCAAGGATGAAGCCGACGCAGTCTTCCAGGGCAACGATACAAATTATGGGCTCGCCGCGGCCGTCTGGACTCGCGACATCAGTCGAGGCCTCAAGGTAGCGCGAGCGCTCAAGGCCGGAACCGTCTGGATCAACACCTACGGTGGTGCCGATCCGATATCGCCCTTCGGCGGTTACAAACAATCGGGGTTCGGGCGCGAGTTGGGAATGCATTCGCTCGAACTCTACACACAAGTCAAATCGGTTTACGTAAAGCTCTAACTAAAGCTCAGGAGGTGAACGAAAATGGCAACTGCAACTCCCTCAATCGAACGCGCAAAGAGTGCCTCGGCCGACGCCGCTCGCGATTTTCTCAAGAAGCCGAAGCAGCTTCTGATTGGCGGTAAGTGGGTATCCTCAAAATCGGGCAAGACCTTCGAGACCATCAATCCTGCGACCGAAGAGGTGCTCGCGCTGGTCGCGGAAGGCGACAAAGCTGACGTCGATGAAGCCGTCAAGGCGGCGCGGAAAGCATACGAGGAGGGCAAGTGGTCATCAATTTCGCCGCATCAGCGCACCCGCTATCTGCTTACGATTGCGGATCTGATCGACAAGCATGCGGATGAACTGGCGCAGCTCGAAACCCTCGACAACGGCAAGCCTCTTTCGCAATCGCGGGCGATCGATATCGCCGGGGCGGCGGGAATCTTCCGCTACTTCGCGGGTTGGGCCACGAAGATCTACGGCGAGACGAACCCGTCGGATCCTTCGACCTTTAACTACACATTGCGCGAGCCGGTGGGCGTATGCGGCCTGATAACGCCATGGAATTTTCCGCTGATGATGGCCGCGCAGAAGATGGCTCCGGCTCTCGCTTGCGGCAACACCGTGATACTCAAACCCGCGGAGCAGACGCCGCTGACCGCCCTCCGGCTCGCCGAACTGGTTGGGGAAGCCGGCCTGCCCGACGGTGTCGTCAACGTGATCACAGGGTTCGGACCGGGTGCGGGCAGTGCGATTTCCGAACATCCGGACGTGGACAAGATCAGCTTCACCGGATCGACTGAAGTAGGAAAGCTGATCCTGGCGGCTTCGACCGGCAACCTGAAGCGGGTGTCGCTCGAGCTGGGCGGAAAGTCACCCAACATTATTTTTCCCGATGCCGACCTAGAGAAGGCAATCCCCAATGCCATGAACGGCGTCTTCTTCAACTCCGGCCAGGTCTGCGTTGCCGGCACGAGAATTTTTGTCCAGAACGATATGTACGACAACTTCCTCGATCAGTTTGCCAAGGCTACCGAACGGATGACGGTAGGCGATCCGCTGGATCCGAAGACCCGGCTGGGACCTTTGGTCTCGAAGGAGCAGTACGATCGCGTGAACGGCTATCTCGACATCGGCCGCAAGGAAGGCGCACGCGTAGCGGTTGGCGGCACAGCGCATGAGGGCAAGGGTTATTTCGTCAAGCCCACACTGTTTGCGGACGTCGACAACCACATGCGGATCGCTCGCGAAGAAATTTTCGGGCCCGTGGCCGCGGCGATTCGTTTCAAAGATGAAAACGATGCGGTCCTCCAGGGCAACGACACGACTTACGGTCTGGCGGCTGCGCTATGGACCAAAGATATCAGTCGCGCGCTCAAGGTAGCCCGCGCGCTCAAAGCCGGCACCGTCTGGGTCAACTGCTACGGGCTCGCAGACACGAGCATGCCCTTTGGCGGATACAAGCAATCGGGCTTCGGCCGCGAAAACGGCAAATACGCGATTGATCTGTTCACGCAGATCAAATCGGTGTACGTCAAGCTGTAGGCGGCACGAGTCTGCAACAGCAATGGCCTCAGTCGCCGCCGGCCGGTTATCGGCCGGCGGCGTTTTCAGTCCAGGAGCATGACGACAAATGAATCGAGCCGAATATCTGAGCGCGGTGAACGAATTCATCTACCAGGGTGAGGTATTAGGAGAAGCAGTCTTCAACTTATACCTCGGCCTCGAAGAGAACGCCGAGCGTCGATACAAATTGGCCACACTTCTTCAGCTTGAAAGCGAAACCAAAGTGAGACTGCGGCCGTTCATGACTCAGCTTGGTTTGAGCATCGCGCAGGAAGATGTGCGTGACCGAGTTGCAGAGTTCGCTCAAAGCTATGCGTCAAAATCGTGGCAGCAGCATATGGAAGAGCTTGCAGGGATCACCAATTTTTTCCTCGAGAAGTTTCGCGAGATCGAGAATGATGCCCCGGCTGATGAGCGCGAGGTTGCCCATTCCATGGTGGTTCATGAGTCTGCGCTAAACAAATTCGCACAGTTGGAGCTTGCCGGCGACGCGAACAATTCTCTGAACGATGTTATCTCGCAGCTTCAGTTCCCGCTTCCTGCACCTCGATAACTGACAGCGTCGCGCAGCTATATTGACGATTGCCTGCCGAATTGGTATTGAGAATCATTCTCAATATTGCATAGGCATGCGATGGCGATGCTGGATGAAGATATAAACGGCAAATGTGACAAACGGACGCTCGCGGCCCATGGACCGTTCGGCGTTCATCTGTGCAAGTGCGGCGCGGTGCACCTAACCTCGGGCTTCGTGACGCTTCGCCTCGACCTCGCAGCGTTTCTGGAGTTGGTGGTCGTCGTGAACCAGGGTCATTCGGCGCTGACCACGCAAAGCATCCCGCTGCTCCAGTGACATCGAATCAGTCGGGCTCTGACCCGAGCCAGATCATGTGCCACGCTTGACGCTGGCGACGATCGCTTCCGCCCGTCGGAAAAGCTCAGGATCGATGACCAGCCCGGAAGCAACAACGTTCTCCTGCAACTGCTCGTGCTTGCTGGCGCCGACGATCGCCGACGCTACATTCGGTTGCCGCAGCACCCATGCCAACGAGAATTGAGAGAGCGTGCAGCCGGCTTCAGTAGCTATCGGCTTGAGCGCTTGAACCGCATCAAGAACCCCTGGCCGCAGCCACGATTGGATAAACTGACCCATCGAGGCGCTGCTGGCACGCGACGCAGTTGGAGGCTTCGCGTTTGGCAGATATTTGCCGGACAGCACGCCTTGCGCGAGCGGTGACCAGACGATTTGCGAGATGCCTTTCGCCGCGCATAGAGGAATGACCTGCTCTTCGGGCTGGCGCCAAAGCATCGAGTATTGCGGCTGACTCGATACGAACCGCTCTGCGCCTGCCACGGCAAACGCGCCCTCAATCTGCCGTGGAGTCCACTCGCTGAATCCGATGTAGCGGGCTTTGCCCTGTCTTACGACGTCGCTCAGTGCGTTCATTGTTTCGTCGATAGGCGTTGCGGTGTCGTATCGATGGCACTGATAAAGGTCGACATAGTCCACGCGCAAGCGCTTCAGCGATGCGTCGATCTGCTTGAGAATTTGTGCGCGCGACAATCCTTGATCCTTCGCGCTCATCGGAAAATACACCTTGGTCGCGAGCACGTAGGAGCTGCGTGGCCGCTCCGCCAGAACCTGCCCCAGGAAGCTCTCAGCGGCTCCGCGTCCGTAGGCGTTGGCGGTATCGATGAAGTTGATGCCGAGCTCGAAAGCGCGGTTGACGCAGGCAACGGCGTGATCGCGCTCGACGCCCACGCCGTATGTCAGCCACGAACCGAGCGAAATTTCAGAGACGTTCAAGTCACTGCTGCCTAGCTTTCGATATTTCACGAAACCTCCATCGTCACGGGCGCCGCAATGCGGTCCGAATTGAATTCGCGGTGACGGCAGCCGGTGGTTCTCGCCGGCCGGCGACTTCCCGCCGAACGACCTCGCTCTTTCAATATACTAATGTCTGCCGTAGCCGCCGCACACAGCCCGGAGCCAACAATTTTACCGCAGTCCGGATCTTCAGTTTAGAAAATCGACACTACCAGCGAGCTGCGACCTCCTACTTTTTGGAATGTCCTAACGTTCGACTGCCTTGTTTACCACTCGTCTCTGGCCACGGTCCTCGCGAAGTCGATGGCATAACCGTTGCTCATCACCTAGGCACGGGTCACCTAGAGAATTTTGCGTGCACATTGCGCGATACAAATCAGAGAGGAGGTAAGAAATGCAAAAACAGAACGCGATCACGTTGCTGAAAGCGGATCATGCCGCGGTTAAGAAACTATTCGCCCAGGAACAGAAGGCGACGAAGCAGAGCGACGAAAAGAAACAGAGCATTTTCGATCAGATAAACGATGCTCTCACCGTCCACGCGACTATCGAAGAAGAGATCTTTTATCCGGCCGTCAAGAAGGCTCGCGAAGAACACCTCAAGGACGAAGTACGCGAGGCATACGAAGAGCATCAGCAGGTAAAGAATCTGCTGGCCAAAATCTCGAATATCTCACCTGACGACGAGAGCTGGGACATGAAGATCAAGGTCCTCAAGGAAGACGTCGAGCATCACGTCAAGGAAGAAGAGAGCGAGATGTTCCCTGACGCGAAGAAGTTCCTCGGCGAGAAGCGGCTGAACGAGCTGGGAGCCGAACTTCAGGCGCGCAAGCAGGAACTCAAGAAAAATCCGCCGACCAAGCTTATACGCAACCAACAGGAGGCCTTTTCGGCCGCCAAGTAACGGGAGGTAACGGAAATGAAATACGGAATCGCATGGCTACTCGGAGTGCCGGTCTCGATCCTCGCGATCTGGTTCGTCCTGAGTCACGTACTTTGAAATCCAAAACGGGAGGTAATCAGCTTTGAAACGAATAGCATTGGCCCTGGTACTGTCCTCGACCCTGTTGGGGCTGGGCACTGTCACGATGGCGCAAGATTCTGCGCCGGTCGCACCCGACAACTCGGCGGTGAATGTTCGAGATCGCGATCCGGGCGCGATGACCGCCACCGCGCAATCGAACGCCAAAAGCGACGTCGAACTCACTCGCGAGATTCGCAGGGCAGTGGTCAAGGATCGCTCGCTGTCGATGCTGGCGCATAACGTGAAGATCGTCACCGCCAATGGCAGCGTCACGCTGCGTGGGCCGGTCAAGACCGAAGAAGAAAAGGCCGCGATCGCGAGCAAGGCGCAGCAGATAGCCGGCGCCGACAAGGTCGACAACCAAATCGAAGTCAAAGGTCAGTAGGAGAGGTTACATGGCAAAGAAAGCAGTATTCGGCATCGCGAAGAGTGAGTCACAGGCTATCGACATAGCCGATAATCTCAAAGCCGCCGGCTTCACAGAGAACGACATCTCGGTTCTCTTTCCCGACAAGCAGGGCAGTAAGGATTTTGCGCACGAACAACACACCAAGGCTCCCGAGGGCGCGGCGACCGGCGGCGCAAGCGGCGCAGTCCTGGGCGGCGCACTAGGCTGGATGGTCGGAATCGGGGCCCTGGCAATTCCAGGGCTCGGAGTCTTCATCGCGGCCGGTCCAATCATGGCGGCTTTGGCGGGCGCGGCTGGCGGAGCGGCAGCCGGCGGCCTCACGGGTGCACTGATCGGTATGGGCATCCCCGAGTACGAAGCGAAACGGTACGAAGGCAAGGTTAAGGACGGCAACATCCTGTTGTCCATCCATACCGAAGACAGCAAGGAGCGTGATCGCGCGAAGAAGATTCTCGAGAACGGTGGCGCGGTGGATATTTCATATACCGGCGAGGCTTCCGTTCCCAAGGAACAGCGCAGCTCCATCAGCTAGTACGACTCGGAGGTGGGATTTCACAATCCCACCTCCTACTAACAGACATAGGAGAACCAAGTGGCAAGAAGGCCCGGAACACTAAATCGAATTGTTTCGAAAACGATAGCGGCGGGTAGTGAACACGTCGCGAAGGCTTTGAAGGGCGAAGAGACTCTTCCCGAAGCAGCGGGCGCAGCTGTCGAAGATCTTCTGTCGGGTTCGACTTCAAGACCGTCGCCCAAGGCCGCCACTAGGAAAGCTGCTAAAACCAAAGGTTCAGTCAAGAAGAAGCCGGCAATGAAGTCGGATTCGTCTCGCAAGAAGGCGAAGAAGTAGCAATCCCGCCTCAACGTCGTTCTCCGGTAAGCAAAGCGACGCGTGTGGTACTCTGGTAAGTGTGAAGCGGAGAAAAGCGCTCCACTGGATCCGGCCGTATCAGCGGCCGGCGGCGTTTTTAATTGCCTAAGCACAATCCATGAGTCTAACTGCCAAAAAGAAGTTACGGTCCGGCGTACCGGTATGGATGGCCTATCCGCGCCGGACACCTATCACCAGGCAGATAGAGCGCGACATAAGTACGGATATCCTCGTCGTAGGTGCGGGAATCAGTGGGGCGCTCATCGCCTATTCGCTCGCGCGAGAAGGTCATCGGGTTGTAGTGATCGATCGCCGTGGACTGTTGACGGGGTCCACGCCTGCGAGCACTGCGCTGCTGCTATTCGAAATAGACACTCCTTTGATTCATCTGAAGCGCGAGATCGGGGCGCGGCCAGCCGAACGCGCGTGGCTGAGATCCAAGTCGGCACTTGACGCGCTTTACAAACTGACTCGAGACGAGAGGATTCACGCCTCGATGAGCCTGCGCCCGTCGGTATATCTTGCGGGTGATGTTCTCGATGCGCGCGGGCTCGCCAAGGAAGTTAGTGCCCGCGTAGGGATCGGATTGCCCAGCCAATATCTCGACCGCCGTGAGCTCCTCGCTCGTTTCGACTTGTCGCGAGCTGCGGGGATTGTGAGCGCCGAAAGCGTAGCCGCCGATCCGCGGGCGCTCGCCTCGGGATTCCTCCGACGCGCTCAGCAGCTCGGCGCACGGCTTTTCGCGCCCCACGAGATCGCCGACATCCAATCCGGAAAACGCGCCGCATTAGCGGTAACCAAAGATGGCTTTACGATCGAGTCTCATCAAATCGTGCTCTGCACGGGTTATGAGCTGCCGAAGATCGTGCCTACTCATGGACACAGCATCGCTTCGACCTGGGTGATAGCTACAAAACCACAACCGAAGCATCTCTGGCCGAGTGAGTGCTTCATCTGGGAAGCGAAAGACCCATACCTCTATGTGCGCGCTACTATCGACGGACGCATCGTATGCGGCGGCGAAGACGAAGAATTCACCGACGAGTCCCGGCGCGACGCCAAGCTGGCCGCAAAGGCGAGGACTCTTGAGAAAAAGCTCGCCAAGCTGCTGCCGAAGGCCGACTCGCGCGCAGAGTTCGCATGGACCGCCTCGTTCGGTCAAAGCAATACTGGCTTGCCGAGCATAGGTCGAATCCCAGGTTATCCGCGATGCTATGCCGTGCTGGGATATGGCGGCAACGGAATCACATTTTCAATGCTAGCCGCGCAACTCATTTCCGCTTCAATTGGAAAACGGCGAGATCCGGATGCGGGGCTGTTCGCCTTTCGCTCATGAATGCGGAGTTCAATGAGCGAGTCGCGCAGGTTCGATACCTATAAGAGCCGCGATCGCTGCCACGTCCAGATGCGTTCGTAGCAATTGCGCGAAGCGATCATACGCCCCCCCGCGAGCCACGTGCTCATCTTCGATTCGGACGACTTCCAGCGGTTGAAGACCTTTGCGCCTTCGAATTTCGTTCAGGAAATACCGGCGGAACTTTGGGGCGTCGAACAAGCCATGGATCGACGTGCCGAAGGTTTGTCCATCGTCATGGAGCGCGCCTTCAAGTTCGTCGAGGGACTGCACGGCTGGTTTATGAATGCTGAACGGTGAATTTGCGCCCAACCTTACTATCCGCCCGCAATGAATTTCGTAGCCGGATATTGCCAAGCCGGACCAGAGGTGTGTTCCTTCGACGCGAGTGGTGATCTTCTCTCCCTCGAAGACGGTCTCAATATCCAACAGCTGCAATCCCGCAGCCTCGTCGAGCTGACTTTCGATATGGCCGGGATCGGCGATCCGTCGCCCCATCATTTGATAGCCGCCGCAGATTCCAACAACGGTGCCGCCAGCCGCGTGATGGTCCGCGATGAGCTTGTCCCATCCGCGATCGCGGAGCCACGCCAGATCGGCAATCGTGCTTTTCGTTCCAGGGAGGCAGATCACGTCGAGACTCTCAGCCTTAGTCGGATCCTCAACGTATTGAACCGAAACATCCGGCTCACGCAGGAAGGGTTCGAAGTCGGTGTAGTTCGAGATTCGAGGGAAGACCACCACTCCTATGGCGATCGGACGATCGGGAGATGGTTTAGTGCCGGCCATCAGCCCGGCGCCGTCCTCTTCTGGTATCGCGAGATTGCCGGCGTGAGGCAGAACTCCTAGGACCGGCACTCCAGTGCGGTGCTCGATAATCTTCAATCCGTCGTATAGCAGTGCGGGGTCGCCGCGAAACTTATTTATGATAAGTCCCTTGACCCGCTGTCTCTCCGTAGGTGTGAGCAGCGCTATCGTTCCGACCAAAGCGGCTAGCGCGCCTCCTTTATCTATGTCGGCAATGATCAGCACGGGCGCGTCCGCCAGCTCCGCGACCGACCAGTTCACCACGTCGCGATGGCGCAGATTTACCTCTGCCGCTCCGCCGGCTCCCTCGATGACGATGACTTCGAACTGTTCGGCTAACCGCGCATAGCTGGCGACTATCTCAGGCCATGCCTGTTCCCGATAGTGACTGTACTCGCGGGTCGTCATATTAAACCGGGCGTGGCCACGAATGACGACCTGACAGCCTCGATCGCTCTCCGGCTTCAGCAGCACAGGATTCATGTCGACCGTCGGTTCCAGGCCACAAGCCTCGGCCTGAACCGCCTGTGCCCGTCCTATTTCCCCTCCATCTAAACAGACCGCCGCATTGTTCGACATGTTCTGCGACTTGAAGGGAGCGACCCGAATGCCGGCATCCGCAAACAGTCGGCACAGAGCAGTCACTACTACGCTCTTGCCGACGTCCGACGCTGTGCCCATTACCATTAAAGGTTTCGCGCTCATGCAGATGCGAGATGGTTCTACTGCACGGTGATCAGCAGGCGGATTTGGGCGTCCGAATCGATCGCTACGCCATTGCGCGACGCCGGATGGAATCGCCAGGTCCGCAGCGTTTCGAGAATGCTGTCGTTGAGCCGCGAAAAATCCGTCGGCTTGGTTAACGAAACGACGAAGGTGCCGTTTGAAGAAACCTGGAACCGCGCGACTGCAACCGCCTCCAGCACTTCGTCGCGCATGTCATCGGGAATAGTAGGTGCCGGCGAGTAGATCACTTCGGGCCCATTGCCGCCCGAGCCCAAACCGCCTCCAGCTCCCGTGCCTGAACCAGCACCGACGCCGTTGCCCGCGCCCGCTCCCGTTCCGTTCCCGACACCGGCCTCGCCCGAGCCGACAGTCCTATCTGGTTGCGCTACAGGCGGACTCGCGCTCACCATAGGCTTCGAAGCTAATTTCGAGTTGTCGGGCGTCGCAGGTGGAGCAATAGGCCGGGTCTTCGCCAATTCATCCGAGGCCAAAACGTCATCGGTCACCGTTCTGACTGGATGCGGTCGCGAGACATGAAACGTCTTTAGCTTCGCTTTGGCAACCGGGATCGCTTTCGCAATCCTTGGCGCGGGTGAGACATGGGCGGCGCCGGGACTGCGTCCGCCGCCACCCGCCAATCCATTTATGGGCAGATCGATCAGCCGCGCTTCGATAGGCTCGGGAGAAGGAGGCGCAACCGCAGCGAGTTCCAGCAACAAACCGAATGCGACCAGGACGCCGAACCAAATCATAACTGATACGCCGACGATCGCCGGCAGCCGATGCCACGGATGGTCGAGTTCAGGAAGTCTTACAAAGCCTTGTTCAGTGATCTCGCTCATCGTCCTCACACCCCGGAGGACCGCTGATCAATTTTGTTGGGAGGCAGGTTTCCTGACTTCCGGCTCTGCTGCTCGATGCAGCCTCCCTACTCGCGACACCTTCCCACTCCGCTCGCGGGAGCAGTGGTCTATTGCCGCTTTCGTTCCGGTTACAGTGGCGGGGGCCGCGCCGGTATCTCACCGGCTTCCCTCACCTACCAACAAACGTTTGAGACTCTCCCAGACGAAAATCTCACTGTCAAGCAACCGTTCCGGTCGAGCGCGCTTTCGATCGGCTGGACCGCGCGCTGAAAAGTCATCTCGCTTGACAGCATCGGATCCTTCGTTTACGTTCCGTCACACTCGGTGAAAGGGAAGCCGGTTAAAATCCGGCGCTGCCCCGCAACTGTGAAGGGTGACGACGATCCAACCAGCCACTGCGAAAGCGGGAAGGCGGATCCGAGGATGAACCCCAAGCCAGGAAACCTGCCGAGCGTATCGAAACAGTTTGCCTTCCGCGGGGAAGGTGGCTCGGCTTTCTGCGCGCGGTCTCGATTCGAGTTTCGGGATTCAATTTCGCAATAGCCAGTTGTTCCATCCCGCGGACGGCAACTCTACGCGGGTGGAGAATTGTCTATGTCGCGGACTCGTGTTGGTATCGTCGTCACTCTCACTCTACTGATCAGCTCGTCGTTGAATGCGCGAGCACAACAACCGGCGCCGTCGTCGACCGCGTCGCCGGGCCTCTCAAACGTCCCTCCAAAGTCGAAGCCGACTCCTTCAACCAATCAGCAGAGCGCGAAGGTTGCTCAAAAGCCGAAGGCGTCGCCGGCTCCCAGTCCTTCAGTGCCACAAGCCAATCTTCCCGACATGTCGATCACGGCGACGCGCATTTCGCAGCCGCTCAGCCAACTCGGCATGACCGTCACCATCGTCGACAAACAGCAAATCCAGGACCAGAAGATTCAACAAACCAGTGACGCTCTTCGCGAGGTGCCGGGTGTCGTTGTCACTCAAAGCGGCGGGCCGGGGACTCTCACCGACGTGAGCATTCGAGGCTCGACCACCTCGCAGGTGCTCACCTTGCTCGACGGGGTCGAGGTTAACACCGGCGGCTCGGGATCCTACGATTTCTCCAATCTGACGACCGACAATGCGAGCCGAATCGAAGTCATTCGTGGCGCGGGCGGATCGCTCTACGGCTCATCCGCGATCGGCGGCGTCATCAATCAGATCAGCGAGGAAGGCACGGGCGCTCCGAAGTTCAGTCTTCTCTCCGATGGTGGCAACTGGGACACGGAGCGACAGGTCGCGACGGCCAGCGGCGCAATCGATCGCCTCGGATATTCCGGCTCCGTCTCCTACTATTCGACGAGCGGATTTCAGCCGGTAAACAATGCCTACGACAATCTCTCGCTGACCTCGCGGCTCGACTACCACCTCACCGACGACACCGTTTTGCGCGCGTTCGCCCGCTATACGTTCGCCGACGTAGGCCTGCCTGAATCGCAAAATTTCCTGCCCGGAAACCCGCTCGATCCTAGCACGCACCAACGAACCGAATTCATGCTCTACAAGGGCGAACTCGATAGCCACATCACCGACAAGCTCCTGATCAGGACCTTCGGATCGTACGTGCGCGATGAAATTCGACTCAACATGGTTCCCAGTCCCGGTCTCGACAGCGGGGAAGCCGTCGACATTCCAGACGAGATTTGGGGTTACAACGCTGAGGCTATATACACCTGGTGTCGCGGATTCGACACGCTCGCCGGCTTCGACTTCAAGTATCGATGGGGCCGTGATGGCGACACTTCCGCTTCGGGCGGTTCCCCGCCGTTCACTGAAGTGTTCAGCTACAATCGGAAGGAATATGCCGGCTATGTGCAACAGCAAGGGCGGTTTTTCGACGGCCACTTGCTAGTCACCGGTGGTTTTCGAGTTGATGGGAACAGTCAATTCGGCAAAGAGGTCAGTCCGGCCTGGTCTGTGGCGCTGCCCTTTGACAAGTACGGAGTAACTCTGCGAGGCAGTTACGCCGAAGGCTTCGAGGCGCCGACCTTCGATGACCTGTACTTTCCCGGTTTCGGAAATCCGAATCTGCAAGCAATGACCTCCAGCGAATATGATGGAGGAATCGAAAAACGCTTTGGCGAGTTTGCGTCGATCACTTCTACCTATTTTTCGCGCCGCGTCCACAATCTCGTCGCCGACGAGGCATGCAAAGCTGGATCCTCTCCGGGCTGCGAATTCGGCAGCCAGCCCGAAAATATAGGCCGCGCGGACGTGCAAGGAGTCGAGGTGGTGCCCGCTATTTATCCGCTCAAGGGACTGTCGCTCAGCGGAAACTTCACGGCGCTCGATTCGACTCATGTCCCGTTGATCGCGGGTCTGCAACCGGTACGGGTGCCAAAACATTCGGCCTCAGCTGTCGCTCAATACAAAAGAGGGAACTTGTTCAACCGGGATGACCAATTCATCGCGGCCTTGTCCTATCAATTCATCGGCGATCGCGAGGACATCCAGACCCAGGCGCCAGAAGGCGATGAGAATCATGGCAGCTATCAGCTGTTCAACTTGACCTTGTCGTACGAACTCGCCAATGGCTTAGTGCCATACCTCACTCACGAAGAAGCTTTCGTGCGAATCCAGAACCTGTTCGACCGCCGCTACTCGCAAGCGTTCGGCCTTCCTTCTCCGCCAATCAACTACGAGGCCGGCATTAAGCTAGGGCTATGAGTGTAAAATTGTGTGCCAGAAGATTGGATGGACCGTCCGAGACCGCGGCTCAGCGAGGGAATGCGCGCCCTCCGCGATATAGTCATCGGGATCGCAGCGTAGTTATAAGCGAAAGGTCGAAGTAGCGGGGCAAGATCGAAATGTATTTCCTTAGCCCTTATGTTGCCTTGCGTACTTTTCTAAAGATGTTCTGGAGTGGGCGCAAGGATAAGAAGGACCAGGAGCGCACTGCATATAAAATAGCAGTCCTATTGGGGCGCGATCTCAGTGGGGAGCCGCTCACCGAGCCAGAGCATCAGTTGCTCACAACCGCGATAGCGCTCCGTGATGATCTTGAAAGGGTGCTGGAAATTGGCGGTTGGTTACCTCCAGCGGATCAGAAAACTCTCGCCGCTTTGCGGCGCGCGCTCGGAGGCCGCACTTCGGTGGCTGTGTCGGATGCCAGGAGGGCTCGATAACCTTCGCTGAATCTTCTGCGCCAAGTTAAGAAAACGCTGAGTGTGATCACGCCGAACATATGTTGAGTCTTCACAGAATTTAGCCGCAGAAAACTTCGCGGCTCCGCCGATCAACTACGAAGCTTGGCATAAAAGTGGGCCTCTGAGGGGTGGGCAATTGTGGTTGATGCGGACAGCTGACTGTTCGACGCCATGTTGGGTGACGTTGGCGAAAGGACGTTGACTTGCGTTCGGGCCCCTCAGTACCGTCGGGACCGTGCGATGTTTCTGATTCGCTACAAACGGTGCGCAACCTTCGCCTGGATCGTCCTGATTTCAGGTGCGCTCGTCGTTCTTTTCTCGTCGAGGGTCTGTATCGCAGGCGACGCTCGTAAAGCCGTGGCCCGTCCGCCGGCATTGAGCGGCACGATCAAAGACGCCCTCGGACGGCCGGTCGCAGGCGTGCGGGTGCGCGTACAAGCGGCCGGCCGCGTGGTTGCGCGTACGCATACCGATTCGGCGGGAGCGTTTCAGTTCAAGACGATTGCGCCGGGAACCTACAAATTCAGTGTGAATAAGCCGGGGTTCAAGCCGACGGTCGAGATCATTGTTGTGAATGCCGGGAAACGCCACGAGCCGATCGTCCTCGCGATGGAAGCGACGGCGCCGCTGACGCTCAAGGTGATCACAGAGCGGCTGAACAAGGCGCGCAACGATCTGGCGCCGGAAATCGGTGCGACGGCGTATCGGTTCGATCAGCAGGCGATTCACAAGCTGCCCGAGGGACAGAACACCAATCTTGCGCAAGTGCTGCAGCAGGCGCCGGGCGTGAGCCAGGACGCGTTTGCGCAAGGGCAGGAACAGATTCA
>Ga0210393_10000268_pt1 | contig 47260 bp, 44 predicted proteins | sample IncBWC27OmetaG_FD_160068 | JGI IMG/M metagenome (GOLD analysis project Ga0210393, IMG submission 160068) | Forest soil microbial communities from Barre Woods Harvard Forest LTER site, Petersham, Massachusetts, United States - Inc-BW-C-27-O ... | reverse complement strand
GAGGTGGCTGTCGCCGTGGTAGTTGCCGTCGGAGTCGCGCTGGCCGTGGCGGTCGCAGTTTGTGTGGCTGTTGCAGTAGCCGTCGCCGTTCGCGTGGATGTCGCTGTCTGTGTCGCAGTTGCAGTAGCCGTCGCAGTCGGTGTGGCCGTGACGGTCGCGGTCGCTGTTCGCGTCGCCGTTGCGGTCTGAGTCGCGGTCGGCGTTGCGGTTAAGGTGGCTGTCGCTGTGGCAGTTGCCGTTGGAGTTGCAGTGGCCGTGGCGGTCGCAGTTTGCGTGGCCGTTGCAGTAGCCGTCGCCGTTCGCGTCGCCGTTCGCGTCGCCGTCGATGTCGCGGTCTGCGTCGCTGTCGCAGTAGCCGTCTGAGTCACAGTGGGCGTTGGGGTGGCAGTTGCCGTTGCGGTCGCAGTTGCCGTTCGCGTCGCTGTAGCGGTGGCCGTTTGAGTGGCGGTTGCGGTGGCAGTTGCTGTGTTGGTCGCGGTGGCGGTCGCGGTTCGCGTCGATGTTGCGGTGGCGGTCAGTGTCGCCGTCGCGGTTGCGGTTCTGGTTGCAGTCGCTGTCGCGGTGGGAGAGGCAGTTGCCGTCGCCGTCGGGGTTCGAGTCGGCGTTACCGTCGCGGTCGGAGTCGGTCCCGTTCCTCCGCACGCAGCCACCGGCTGGTTATATCCCAGCACACGATTGTTGCCGGTGTCGGCGATATAAACGTCGCACGAGCTGTCTACTGCGATACCGACGGGTACCTGGATGCCGCCGAATGCCACGGGTGCGCCCAGGCTGTCGGCCATGATGCCGTCGTAGTCAGGACTGTCGCCCATGAAACTTCCGCCCTGCCCGAAAACCGCGATCGCAGTGAGACTGCCCGAAAGCGATCCCGCATTGGGGAAAACGATGGCGCGGCTGTTGACCGGATCCATCGCGTACAGGTTTTCGTTGGCGTCGACCGCCACCTGGTTGAATCCACCGAGCCCGTAGTCGAGGCTCTGAGCGCTGGGAAACGTGCCGGAGCAATCGTTGGCCTGGAAGTCACCAGTGCCGTCGGCCCCAGTCCCGCAGGTGCCGAAAGCCTTGTCGGCGATCTGATCCCCCGCGCATCCCGAGCCGTCGCTATTGGGGGTGCATCCGCCAGCCGAGCCGAGCGGGTCGAGATACATCAGGAGCCTGGTGATGGTGCCGCCGGAGCCGGCGTCCGCCACATACAAATTACCCTGCGCGTCGACGGCGACGCCGGTCGGTGCATTCAGGGTCGCGTCGCTGGTAGTCATGCAATTGTTGGATTGAAAGCCGCCACCACAGGTGCCGAACGCCTGGTTCGCCGTTTGACTGGTCAGCGGTGAGTTGTATTGAAGACCGCCGCCGGGTCGCTGAGCGAGATATAGAGAGCGCCGTTTTTCGGATCGAATGCGACGGCCTCGGGATCGCTCAGCAGATCGGCGGGAACCGTACCGTCGCAGTCGTTTTCGGTAAAGCTGCCGCAGGTGCCGAACACGGCATCGGCGATGGTATCTCCGGCCGAGCCCGACGGTGTACCAGACGGCGTGAGTCTCGGTCCCGTACCGGGCACGAATCCCAGAAATGGATTGTCGTACTCGAGCACGCGGTTGTTGCCGTTATCGACGATATACAGGTTGCTCGAGGTATCGACCGTCATCCCGGCGGGAATATCGAGAGTGTCGGGACCTTCCGCGCCTTGGCCTTCGGAGCCGTTGTTGCCCGCAGTGTGATAGAAATCGGGCTGTCCAAATACCAGGTCGGCAGGTTGTCCGTTGGTGAAAGTCTTAGCGTCGTACCACGCCAGCACGCGATTCTGGGAGAGTTCGTTGCCAGTGCCGTCGGCGACGTAAATATGATTTGGCGTCGAATACGGATCGACCGTGACCTGCCACGGCAGATTGAATCCCTTGCCGTCGACCAGGTTGTAAGTGGACATGTCGAATACCGCTTGACCGAGCACGGCGGACGCTGAGTTGCCGGTCGACGCGATTGGAGCGCTGAACTTGAGCACGCGATTGTTGCCGAGGTCGGCGGCAAACACGTTGCCTGACGAATCGATCGCAACGCCACTGGCATCGGTCATGCAGTTCGCCGAGGTTCCACCAACACAGAAAGTGCTGGTGGAGGTTGCCCTTCCGAGGACTGCATTGGCCGCCGGATCAATGCTCGAAGCTGCCGGCGTGTTGAATTCGAGCACCCGGCCGTTCTCTACATCGGCGATATAGAGGTTGCCGCTGGTATCGAGCTTGACGTCGACCGGCACGGCCAGCGTTTTTGCGGTCGGTGAGCCTGGAACTGTGTTGCTCGTGAAACTGGTTTGACCAAAGACGCCGTTAGCTAAGAACGAGGTGCTGGGAGGCGTGACGCCTGAGGTAAACGGTGTGTTGAATTGCAGCACACGGTTATTGCCGGAGTCGGCGATATACACGTCGCCATCGGCATCCACACCGACGCCGCCACCGCTCGTGCCGAAATCCTGGAGTGTGCAGAGATTGCTCGCCGTCGGGGTGCCGCCGCCGACATCGCAACTCGTGGTCGTGAAGCTGCCGCCCTGCCCGAACACATAGTCAGCAGTTTCGTCGCCCGGATGCCCCGACGTGCCCTGCATCCCGCCGCCCGCCAGCGGGTCCAGATACACTACTACGCGATTGTTGAATGAGTCGGCGACGTAGAGATCGTGCGTCGTTGGATCGACGCTGACGCCCTCTGGCGAACACAACTCCTCGTTGGAGGTGACGGCACCCTCGCCATGAGTCCCGTTGCATTGTGTGGTCGTGAAGACCGGAGTGCCGGAGCCGTTGACTTGGCCGAATACCAGGTTCGCCGAGAGCAAGTTCTGGCAGGGGTTCGCTGCCGTGCAAGTCTGGGGAACGGCCGCATATGCGGCGTAGGGGGAGTTATACTCAACGACGCGACTGTTTTCGAAGTCCGCGATGTAGAGATCGCCGTTGGAGTCGACCGCGACGCCTGTCGGCCAGCACAACGCGCTGGCGCTGGTCAGCGTGAAGCTGCCCGTGCCATTGCAGTAGTTGTGGTACATGTCGGGTTGGCCGATCACCAGATCGGCAGCCTGCCCGTTGGCAAACGATTCGGCGTTGTTCCATCCCAGCACGCGGCTGTTCAGACTATCGACGATATAAAGATGATTCGGCGTCGAGCTCGTATCGACCGCAACACCGTCAGCTTCCGTGGTGTTGCCGATACTACCGTCGCTGAAATTGAATCCTGCGCCGTCGACAAAATTCGCGGTGTTGAGTGTGAATACCGCCTGTCCCAGCACTTGATCTGCGCTAATGTCGCCCGCAGCGCGCGGCGATGTCACCAGAAACAGAATGGTCAAAATGACGATTAGGAGCGAAGGTAGTCGTAGCCACCTGGAACTAAAAGCTGACTTCCCCAACATCTGGAAGGTACCCCAAAGAATGGAATTGCGTCACAGTACAGCAGCTCAAAGCTAATTCCTAGCGAACACAAAGCAGGTAAATATTACAAACGGCGATGTTTCACGCTCCAATCAAGCAGGGGGCCAGTACGCTCGCGATAATCGCCATCTGGCTGCTAACCGCGGGATGCTTCACGCCTGCGCCGACGCGTAAGCCGCAGGACCTCGGCGGACAGCATGTTTCGTTCACCACCTCTGACGGCGTGTTGCTGCGCGGTCATCTGTATGGGACGGGCTCGACCGGCGTGATCCTCGCGCACATGTATCCCGCCGATCAGTCCGACTGGACCGACTTCGCGCAGGTGCTCGCGGCGCATGGCTACCAGGCGCTGACCTTCGACTTTCGCGGATTCACGGAATCGGAGGGAAGCTCGGGCACCGAATTCGCGGGCACCGATCTGCTGGCCGCCTACCAATTCATGAGTCCCCGCGTCTCGCGCATTTTCATCGCGGGCGCGAGTCTCGGCGCCGAGGCCGCAATCCTGATTGCCGCGCGCGAGGACGTAGCTGGAATTATTTTGATCTCAGTGCCGACCAGCTTCGGAGGAATCACCGTGACCGAGTCGATCCGCCATGTTCGCGCGCCGATATTGTTTGTCACCTCGGCCGGCGATCCGCTGGTCGGAGGGCAGCCGGAAATTCTCTACCGTGAAGCGCAAGCGCCGAAGTCGATGACGGTCTACCCCGGCCGAGCTCACGGTACCGCTATCCTGTTCGGGCCGCACGGCCCGGAGCTGCAGGCGCTGATGCTTCGCTTCCTCACTGACAACCAGCCGACGACGCATCCGTCGCAGCCGGCAGGGCATTAGTCCGAAAACGGGCGCACACGAGTTCGTCGTGCAGCCGCCTTGCGCGCCATGGGACGCGGTCCGGGTATTCACCACGAAGTGAGCGGGCGCGGCAATCAGGGCATCAGGCGGTTGAGGCGCGAGGAGAGCTGGTTGAGAGTCGAGAAGCCGTTGCTATTCGGGCGGCGATCGACGAGCAAATGCTCCTTGCGCTCGAGGAATTCGACCAGCGCGCGCTTGATGTAGTAATCGCGCTTGTGGCCGGTCTCGAGGGCGAGGTGCTCGAGGCGTCGTTTCGCTTCCCTCTTGGTCATCAGAACGCCATCATAGAAAAAGGACGCCGTAGCACAAGTTCTGCGCGCGCGTTTCTGTGAACAAACCGACCAAACTGTGGATAAAGGAAGCGCGCGAAGTTTCGGCGAACTTTCGAGGATTTCGCATGGCTGACGAAGTCGCTTACAATCCGTTCGATCCGTCGTTTCACGCCGATCCGTATCCGCACTACCGGGATCTGATCGCGGGACCGCCGCGCCGGCTGGCGCTGCGCGTGCCGGTCGTGCTGGTCGCGGATCACGCGACGTTCTCGAGCGCGATGCCGCCGTTCATGTTTTCGCGAGGGCCCGATCCGTTCGGCGGTGCGCTGACGATGCCGTTCTCCGATCCTCCCGTGCATACCCGGCTGCGGCGCATGGTCGCGCGCGATTTCAGCCCGCGGCGGATAACTTTGCTCGCGCCGCGAATCGTCGAGGTCGCCCGGCAGTTGCTCGAGGCGAGCTGCACGGGCGGGCGGTTCGAGGCGATGAGTGCGCTCGCCAATCAGTTGCCGGTGGTGATTATCGCGGAGATGCTAGGCGTGCCCAGCGAGCATCGCGAGCGCTTCCGGCGGTGGTCCGACGCGGTGGCGTCCAACGGCATGGGCAGGAATCGCGAATCAGCGGAGAGCGGCCAGGTGGCGGAGCTGCGCGAATACCTGGCGCGGGAAATCGAGCGGCGGCAGGTCGAGCGAGGCGATGATTTGATCAGCGCACTGGTGGCTGCGCGCGACGACAACGAGGCGCTCAGCAGCGACGAACTGCTCGCATTCGTGGTGCTGCTGCTGGTAGCAGGCAACGAGACGACGACCAATCTGATAGGCAACGGCTTGCTCGCGCTCGCGCGCAATCCGGCTCAGTATCAGCGATTGCGGCGCGATCCTGCGCTGATCCCGTCGGCGATAGAAGAGATGCTGCGCTACGACAGTCCGGTGCAGATGCTGCTGCGCTTCGCGCAGCGCGACACGGAAGTGGGCGGGACCCGAATCGAGGCGGGCGCGGTAGTCGCCGTGATATTCGGCGCGGCTAATCGCGACCCGGCGAAATTCTCCGAGCCGGAGCAATTCGACGTCGCGCGTGAGCCGAACGATCACCTGGCGTTCGGCGACGGCATCCACTTTTGTATCGGAGCGCCGCTCGCGCGGTTGGAGGCGCGTGTCGCGTTCGAGGCGATGGTGGAGCGATTCGGGACTATCGAGCTGGCCGAGCCGTCGGCGCCGCTGTCGTATCGCGGATCATTCGTCACCCGCGGGCTGCGCGAGCTGCCGCTGATCGTCGCGTAAGTCTCACGCCGGCTTTGCCCGCTTTTCGATGGTGTCGTAGAGCGCCTGCGCAGCCGGCGACAAGTGCGAATTCTTGCGCGAGACGAGGACCAGCGTTCGCGAGACCACCGGGTCGGTGAGCGCGACGACCTTGATTCTCGGGTAAGCGCCCTTCTGAATCGCCAATGTCGGCACCACCGCCGCTGCGACACCCTGGGCGACGAGGCCAACCGCAGTCGAGCTGCGCTGCACTTCGAAGTGAGACTGGAGCGTAACGCTGCGCGTGCCGAGGGCAGCATCGAGCAGGGGACGATTGCCGCTCACCTCGCCAGCGAAGATGAGCGGGTAAGGGGCCAGCTGCCGCCACGCGAGGCTCTGTCGCCTGGCGAGAGGATGATCGTCGCGGCAGATCAGCGCGAATCTGTCTTGCAATATCGGCACGCTCGTCAGCTCCGGCTCATGCGGTCCGCCGATATTGATTCCGAACTCAGCTTCGCGGCGAATCACGGCCTCAGCCACGCCGGACGAGGCGTGGTCAAGAATCTTGATCCGGTTGTCGGGATAGCGGGCCGAGTAGTCGCGGATGATGTGCGGCAGATACTGCACGCCGACGGTTGGCACGCATGCGATGGCGACGTCGCCGCGCTGCGCCCTGCCAGTCTTTTGAATCTCGACCAACGCGTTCGACAAGTCGGCCAGCAGGCGCCGCGCTTGCGGCAGGAACTCGCCGCCCAGCACGGTCAACGCCACGGAACGCGTGGTGCGCTCGACCAGCTTGACCTCGAGCAGCGCTTCGAGGTTTTGCAGGCGTCGCGAGAGGGCAGTCTGCGTGATGAATAACGTCTCGGCCGCCTTCTGAAAGCCGCCCTGTTCGGCTATGGCGACGAAAGCCTGCAGCCCGAGCGTGTCGATTTTCATGACTTCGATTTCATGATTTTAATACATTAATCATAAATATAAATTCATTTTACTCGACAGTGCGCCTCTCGCAAGATTCAAGCAAGAGAGGAACACCCATGGACACAATCGAATCGAGCCCGGAAATGGCAGCGCGCGTTTACGCGAAGCTGGCGCGCAACATCGAAGTCGCGCGGCGGCGACTGGCGCGGCCGATCACCTTGTCCGAAAAATTACTCATCGGCCATCTCGACGATCCGGAGCATCAGGAGCTCGAGCCTGGCGCGAGCTACGTGATGCTGCGGCCGGACCGGGTCGTGCTGCAGGACGTGCTGGGGCAGACCGCGATGCTGCAGTTCATGCAGGCGCGGCGGGACAGGGTCGCCGTGCCCACCAGCATTCATTGCGATCATCTTATCCAGGCGCGGGTCGAAGGCGCGGCGGACTTGAGCGCGTCGCTCGAAGAGAACCGCGAAATCTATGAGTTCCTGCGTTCCGCGGCGGCCAGATACGGCGCGGGATTTTGGGAACCCGGGGCAGGCATCATGCACCAGGTGGTGCTGGAAAATTACGCGTTCCCGGGCGCGCTCATCATCGGCACGGATTCGCACACGACCAACTCGGGCGGTCTCGGTGCTTGCGCGATTGGCGTCGGCGGCGCGGACGCGGTGGAAGTGATCGCGGGTCTGCCGTGGGAGGTGCTCTACCCGCGGCGTATCGCCGTCGTTCTGACCGGCAAGCTGAGCGGCTGGGCGGCGCCGAAGGACGTGATCCTCTACGTCGCCGGACAGCTCACCGTGGCCGGCGGCACGAATGCTATCGTCGAATACATCGGGCCGGGTGCGCGCACGATCAGCGCAACCGGCAAGGCGACCATCACCAACATGGGCGCTGAGCTCGGCGCGACCACGTCTATCTTCCCGGCCGACGAGCGGACCTGCGAATACCTGCGTGCGACGCGTCGCGGCGAGCTTGTGCCGCTGGTCGAGCGGTACCGCAAGCTGCTCGAACCCGACGCGCAAGTCGAGGCAAAGCCCGAGTTGTACTACGACCGCGTGATCGAGCTCGATCTCTCGAAGCTCGAACCGCACGTGGTCGGGCCGCATTCTCCCGACCGGGCGCGGCCTATTTCGAAACTCGCTGCCGAGGTAAGCGATGCGAAGAATTCATTTCACGAAGCAATCTCGACCGCGCTGATCGGCAGCTGCACCAACTCCTCTTATGAAGATATGAGTCGCGCGGCGGATGTCGCCGAGCAGGCGCGCGCGCATGGCGTGAAGGCGGCGGTTCCGCTGATGGTCACTCCAGGGTCGGCGCAGATTCGCGCCACGATCGAGCGCGACGGGCAGCTGCGCTCGCTGAATAATATTGGCGCCGTCGTGCTCGCCAACGCGTGCGGTCCGTGCATCGGGCAGTGGCGGCGGACTGAAGCGGAGACGCCGAACACGATCGTCACTTCGTACAACCGGAATTTTCCCGGCCGCAACGACGGCCACCGAACGACCATGAACTTTATCGCGAGTCCTGAAATCGTCACGGCGTTCGCGCTCGCGGGACGCCTTTCGTTCAACCCGCTGACCGACTCGCTGGTCGGCGCCGACGGCAAGCCGTTTCGCCTCGATCCGCCTGGGCCCGCGCCCGAGGTGCCGGCCAGCGGCTTCGCGCGAGGAGGTACGGTCTACGTGCCGCCGCCGTCGGATGGCAGAAGTGTCACGCTGCGGGTGAATCCGCACAGCCAACGGATCCAGTTGATGGAGCCGTGGCCGGAGTGGGACGGTCGCGACTTCGCCGGCATGCCGATACTCGTCAAGACCAGGGGCAAGACCACGACCGATCACATTTCGCCGGCGGGCCGCTGGCTTGCGTATCGCGGACATCTGGACAAGTTCAGCGACAACATGTTCTCGGGTGCGACCAACGCGTTCACTGGGGAAGTCGGCAAGACAAAAAATATTTTCAGCGGAGAAAGCGGCCTCGCGATTTCCAAAGTCTCCAGAGATTACCGCGCGCGCGGAATCAGATGGGTCGTTATCGGCGACTGGAACTACGGCGAGGGCAGCAGCCGCGAGCATGCCGCCCTCTCGCCGCGATTGCTCGGCGGTGCGGCCGTCATTGCCCGCAGCTTCGCGCGCATCCACGAGTCCAATCTGAAGAAGCAGGGGCTGCTCGCGCTAACCTTTCGCGAACCGGATGGCTACGATCGCATCCGCGAGGACGATCGCCTCAGTTTGATCGGGCTCACCGAGATGGCGCCTTCGAAGCCGGTGGAATGCCGCGTTGAGCATTCCGACGGCACAGTCGAATTGCTGCAGCTCGATCATTCGTACAATGAACGGCAAATCGAATGGTTCCGCGCGGGTTCGGCTTTGAACGTGCTGCGGCATGCCGCGGATTCGGCCTTGGACGCGAGTGACTCGACGAATCGGATGCGCAAGTGATAGAAGCGAACGATAATACGACACTTGCTGAGAGGCCATCCCATGCAGATGAATGTGAAACCGATTCCTACGCTGGCGCCACGGATCAACGAGATTCGCGAGCTGACGGCGAACATCGTCAACCGCGAGATACTGCCCAATGAGAAGGCGCTGTGGGCGGGATGGCGCGACGGCGCGGGCGACGAGGCGAAGCGGGCCGGGCGCGAGCTGCGCGAGTCCGTCAAGCAGAAGGTGAAGGCGGCGGGCCTGTGGGCGCCGCATCTGCCGCCCGAGTACGGTGGCGCGGGGCTCGGCTTCCTCGAGCATGCGTACATGAACGAGGTGCTCGCCTATAGCATGGGAGCGGCGGCGCTCTTCGGTGTGGTCGCGCCGAACTCGGGCAACCAGGCGATACTGCTCAAGTACGGCACGGAGGAGCAGAAGCGGAAATGGCTGGTGCCGCTGACCGAGGGCAAGATGGAGTCGGGCTTCTCAATGACGGAGCCGGACTCGGCGGGATCGGATCCGCGATCGATCAAAACGACGGCGCGGCGCGACGGCGATCAGTGGGTGATCAACGGCCATAAATGGTTCACCTCGAACGGCTTTCGCGCCGACTTCCTGATAGTGATGTGCCGGACGGAAGGCACCGGCAAAGACAACGGGCGCATGACGCAAATTATCGTGCCGAAAAACACGCCGGGCGTGCGTATCGTGCGCGGGATAGAGGTGTGGGGACGGCCGAGCGACCACTGCGAGATCGAGTATGACGATGTGCGCGTGCCGTTGAGTAACCAGCTCGGGCAGACGGGATCGGGGCACCAGGCGGCGCAGGATCGTCTCGGCGCGGGCCGCGTCTATCATTGCATGAACTCGATCGGGCAGATGTGGCGGGCGTTCGACCTGATGGTTGAGCGCGCGACGATGCGCGAAGTTCGTGGCGGCAAACTCGAGACCAAGCAGTTCATCCAGGGCTTCGTTGCCGACTCCTATATCGACATCCAGGCGGCGCGGCTGATGACTATCCACTGCGCGGAGAAGATGGACGGCGGCGGCGATCCTCGCACGGACATTTCGGCGATCAAGATTTTCGTGCCGGCTTGCTATGAGCGGGTGGTGGATCGCGCAATCCAGGTGTGGGGCGCGGCGGGAGTATCGGGCGATCTGCCGTTTGTCGGGATGTTCCAGGGGGCGAGAACCCTAAGGCTCGCGGACGGGCCGGACGAGGTGCATAAGATCCTGATCGCGAAGAACGTGCTGTCGCGTTATCACAACGGCGAGAGCTGGGACTTCGGCAACTGAGAAAGAGGTAGTTCTCGTGCAGATACGTCCTATCAATCCTCAAACGTGGCTCGGTCAGTTTGGTATCAATCAGTCGATCGAGGTGACGGGCGGCCAGCGAGTCCTATACGTGTCCGGTCAGACTTCAAATGACGCAAGCGGAGCGCCGATGCATCCGGGCGATCTGGTCGCGCAGTTCAAACTCGCCTGGAAGAACCTGGTCGAGGTTGTGGCCGCCGCGAATATGAAACCCGAGAACATCGTGCGGCTGAATCTCTACACTACGGATGTCGACGGTTTCATGGCCAAGGCCGGCGAGATGGTACCGCTCATCGCAGAGACAGGATGCAAGCCGGTCAGCACGCTGCTTGGTGTCACGCGGCTGTTCGAGCCGAGCATCATGATCGAGATCGAGGCTACGGCGGTGGCCTAAAGCTACGTTATGCCGATAGCCCGCAACGTCCCCGGACGACCGCTGCTGATCTACGATGGGGATTGTGGGTTCTGCAAATATTGGATCCGCTATTGGCAGGCACTCACTGGGCCTAACGTAACCTATGCGCCGTACCAGGAAGTCGGCGGGCAATATCCGGAAATTCCAGTAGCCGCGTTCCAGCGGGCTGTGCAATATGTGGCGCCCGACGGAAAGATCGCGAGCGGCGCAGAAGCCGTTCTCCTTTCATTACGTCACGCCAGCGGTAAGGGCTTCTGGTTGACGCTCTATCGGCGCGTTCCCGCCTTCGCGGTGATCGCCGAGGACCTGTACGCCTTCGTCGCTTCACACCGTTCCGCTTTTTATCGACCTAGCCGAGTGTTATGGGGACCGGATAATCAACCGCCGCGTTTCGATCTCGTCGCGTGGCTGTTTCTAAGGGCGATGGGACTGATTTATCTTATCGCCTTTGTTTCATTTGGCGTGCAGGCGCTGGGATTGATCGGCAGTCATGGAATCCTGCCGCTATCCGGATTCGTCGGCGCCGCCAACGGCCAGCTCGGCCCCGAGCGTTACTGGCAATTTCCGATGGTGTTCTGGCTGAGCCAGAGCGATTTCGCTATCCAGGCCACCTGCTGGGCTGGTGCGACGCTGTCGCTGCTGCTGATATTCGACATCATGCCGCGCGCCAGTTCGCTACTTCTCTATGTGCTTTATCTTTCGATCTTCTATGCCGGGCAGATCTTCATGGGCTTTCAGTGGGATGTGCTCTTACTGGAGACCGGCTTCCTTACGTTCCTTCTAAGCGTGGCGACCAGGCCCGGCATTTGGCTGCTACGCTGGCTGATGTTCCGTTTCATGTTTCTTTCGGGCGCGGTCAAGCTGCTTAGCGGCGATCCGACCTGGGCTAACCTATCTGCTCTCTCCTACTACTTTCAGACTGCGCCGCTGCCGACACCGCTAGCCTGGTACGCCCATCACCTGCCACAGGCGGTACTTAAAGCATGCACGGTAGGAACCTTTGTTATCGAGATAGGACTGCCGTTTTTGATCTTCTTCCCGCGACGGCTAAGATTCGTCGCCGCATTCGGGATTTTGTTGCTGCAAGTGGTGATCCTTATCACCGGCAACTATACGTTCTTCAATCTGCTGACGATGGTCCTATGCCTGGTGCTGTTCGACGATGCGGCCTTGCGGAAAGTCCTACCGGAGCGCCTTACCCGGATTGTGCAGGGCCACGCGCATGAGATTCGGCCGGGAAGAATCGCGGCTTATGCCGTCGGAGCTTTCGCGCTGCTGCTGGTGCCAGTCAGCCTGGCACAGCTTCACGCGGTCTTCACGGGCAGAATGTCGACTTCGGCGATGTGGGTCGCCGATGAAATTGCGCCGCTGCACCTGGTTAACACCTATGGCTTGTTCGCCGTGATGACTACGACGCGGCCGGAAATCATTATCGAGGGCTCGAATGACGGCGTTAACTGGAGCGAGTACGCGTTCAAATACAAGCCAGGCGACGTAATGCGCGCGCCGCGATGGAACGCGCCGCATCAGCCGCGCCTCGACTGGCAGATGTGGTTCGCCGCGCTGGGCACGGCGCAGGAAAATCCGTGGGTCATGCTGTTCATGCAACGGCTGCTGGAAAACTCGCCCGCGGTGATCGCGCTGCTGGGCAACAATCCATTTCCGCACGAGCCGCCGAAGTATGTGCGAGCGGTGGTTTACGACTATCGCTTCAGCAGCCCCGAAGAAAAGGAAAAGACCGGCGCATGGTGGGTGCGGCAGCCCGAGGGAGTTTACTATCCACCGATCGCTCTCGGATCTTAACTGTCCTTATTTGTTCCGCTGTCGTATGGTTGGATTTTCAACCGGGAGAAGAGCAATGGCAAAGACCTTTGGATATGAATCGACGGCTGATGAAGTTCTCGAGGGTGTCGATCTTTCGGGAAAGCGTGTGCTGGTGACCGGCGTCTCGGCCGGACTCGGGGTCGAGACGGCGCGTTCGATCGTCGCGCATGGCGGCACTGTCGTCGGTACGGCACGCGACCTTGCTAAAGCGCGCAATGCGCTCTCACAGGCGGGCAACCCTGCCGTCGAGCTGGTCGAGATGGACCTCGCCTCGCTTGCCAGCGTTCGCAAAGCAGCCGACGGTCTGCTCGCGAGCGCGAAACCGTTCGACGTGATCATAGCCAATGCAGGCGTGATGGCGTGTCCACAGGGCAAGACGAAAGATGGTTTCGAAACGCAGTTTGGGACCAATCACCTGGGGCATTTCGTGTTCGTCAATCGGCTCGTGCCGCTCCTGCAGAGCGGTGCTCGAATCGTCACGCTGTCGTCGGCCGGTCATCAGATCAGTGACGTCAATCTCGAAGATCCGAATTTCGAGAAGACTCCCTACCAGGCGTTTACCGCGTATGGCCGTTCGAAAACGGCGAATATTCTTCACGCGGTGGCGCTCGACGACAAGCTCAAAGGCCGCGGCATCCGCGCAACTTCCATTCATCCCGGCGGAATTCAGACCGAACTGAGCCGGCATCTGACGCCCGAACTGATCGAGCAGATGAGAGCGCGTATCAGCGCCGCTGCGACCAAGGGAGGGCAGCCGTTTCAGTTCAAGAGCGTGCCGCAAGGATCGGCGACTTCGGTGTGGAGCGGTTTTGTCGGTGCGGCGGATGCCGTCGGCGGACACTACTGCGAAGACTGCCACGTATGCGCAGTGAATGACGACGCGACCTCGCGCATCGGCGTGCGCTCATACGCGCTCAACCTCGCGCATGCGAACGACCTGTGGCGCAAGAGCGAAGAAATGGTCGGCGAGCGCTTCCCGCTGTAGGCCGGTCGGAACCGTTTCTCCATGGCAACTGCGTCGCCGCCGAGACTCTGCCGACACATTAAGACTACTTGAAATACCGATCGTTCAATTGGCTTGCCTCGAGACCGGCGCTTTAGCTAACTTCAGACTAACGTCTGTTAGGCCGGGTGCGGCCGCAATTCGAGGGGAAAAGCACGATGGCACAGGGCGACACCATGGAATCTTCATTCGCCAACGACAACATCCGCGCCGAGCGCGAGCGCATGAATGGGGTCATCCGCGAGAAGATGCTCGCCGAGTTGCCGGCGGCCAGCGGACGGCTGAGCGATCGCGGAATCGATCCGCGCCCTATAATCGGCACCGATTACGAGGGCAATCAGATGAGCGTCGCGCAGTTCTACCTGCTGCTGCGCGCGTACTCGGTGACCGAAAAGGCCGGGCAGGATCCGACCTACAAGGCGGCGCGGATCGCGATCGCTTCCGACCTCGCGCCGCGCGCGCGTGACGCCGCTTTTGTCGCGCTGAATCAGCAGTCGGCTGAAGAGGCGGGGCACGGCGACAAGGTCTTCGGCGCCGCTTACTACGAGATGGGCGGTATTGCGCCGGCGCTGCTCGCCGAAGATCAGCTGAACAGCGGCGGCGACTTCCTCGAGCCGGTGGCCGACCCTGCGATGAATACGCAGAAGGTGCTCGACATGAGGGCGGTCCTCGGCGGTGTCGAGACGCTCGCGCTGGAGCGCGCGTTTCCGCTGGTGCTCGACGCGTGCGCGCGCTGGACGCATCCGCTGGCCGCGCAGCTAATCGACCAGGTCAATCACAACGTCAAGCCCGAAGAAGCGCGGCACGTGCTGACTTGGCGCTACCTGTTTCATCAGGGCGTGGTGCCGCGCGGCGAGGACGCGATCGAGCGCTACTTCATGCTGACCAACTGGGGGCGCGATCGGTTTTTGGCGCCGCGGATGGAACGTCGCGAGTTCGATCGCCACATGAAGGCTGCGTGCCCGACGACGGAGCAACTGATCGGGCGACCGCTGCCCGTTTCGATCTGACGGCCCGACGAATGCGTGCCGAAGGAACCGAGGCGGATGGATTCGAGTCGGTGCGCGACGCGTTCGCGGAGGCACAGTCTCACGACGAAGGCGGCGCTCAGCTGTGTGTGTATCGGCACGGCAAGCGGGTCGTGGATATTTGGGCGGGGACCGACAAGCTGAAGAATCGTCCGTACACTGCGGACACGATCACGATATTGATGTCGTGCACCAAGGCGGTCGTGGCAATCGGCGTGCACATGCTCGCGCAGCGCGGATTGATCGACTACGACGCGCCAGTCGCGCGCTACTGGCCGGAGTTTGCGGCCAAGGGCAAGGCGTCGATCACGGTGCGCGACATTTTGGCACATCGCGCGGGCCTGATGGGCTTCGACGAGGAAAGCGGAATCGGATTCGGGCGCGAGCTGTTCGACTGGGATCGTTGTACGGCGGCGCTGGCGAACATGGAGCCGTGGTGGAAGCCGGGCACGGCGTACTCCTATCACGCGCTGACCTTCGGCTACTTGGCCGGCGAGATCGTGCGGCGCGTGTCCGGAAAAACCGTCGGCGAGTTTACCGCTGCGGAAATCGCTGGTCCGCTCAAGCTTGACCTGTGGATTGGACTTCCGCCCGAGCAGGAGGATCGCGTCGCGCCGCATATTCTTCCGCCGACGCAGCTAACCGCAGAGCAGGCGCGCGCGCTGTTCTCCGGCCTCGGACTCGACATGAATTCACGTCCGGTGCGCTCGGTGTTCAACTTTGCCACCACCAGCGCCGCGGGGTTGAATCTAATCAACACGCGCGAAGCTCATGCTGCCCAGATGCCGTTCGGCAACGGCCTAGCGAATGCGCGCTCGATGGCGAAAATGTACGCCGCCTGTATCGGCGAGATCGACGGCGTCGGGCTGCTGACTCCCGAGACTGTCGAGCGCGTGCGCGAATCGCAGGATGAAGCGCTCAGCGCTCCGGAGGCGCTGAAGCCGCTGGCTGGGCCGGGGCCGCAGAGATTTGGACTGGGCTTCGAGTTGCCGCGTCCGATCGAGCCGATGCTCGGTGAAGGATCTTTTGGTCATGGCGGCGCGGGCGGCCGTATGGCGTTCGCGCATCCTGAATCCGGCACGGCAGTCGCCTATGTCTGCAACAGTATGTTGTGGGACGGTATCACCGGGCCCGATGAACGCTGGCTCGGCTGGACCAAGGCATTGCGCGGCGCGCTCGGCATCTGAAGCGCGCTTGCTCGCCGCGCGTGACTACTACGCAGGCAGGCAATTCTCTCTGACGACGTGCATCAGGTCTCTGAAATCGACCGGCTTCTGCAACACAGCATTGGCGTGCAGACCCTTGGTCGGTCCGGTCGCACTCACGATCACAACCGGAAGCGATTTCAGTTTGGGGTCGCTCGTTTGGCGCTGACGAAATTCCCAACCGCTCATCACCGGCATCATCAAATCGAGGATGATCAGGCAGGGTGGCTTGGAATGCGCCAGGTAATCGAGCGCCTCGAGGCCGTTCTCGGCGCAGGCGACCGCATAGCCTTCTCGGGAAAGCAATTCGGCGAGCGCCTCAGTCGAATCGACGTCGTCATCGACCAGCAGTATCTTCTGTTTTTTGTCTAGATCTTTCACACCTTTAACAGGGCAAGTCGCGTGCCAATACGCGCTTTTGCGCGCTAACGCGAATTAAGCCCACCGAGCCTAAAGCAGCGAATCGAAGACGGGCTTTGACCCCAATTTCCGCTGCAAAAATCTTACTCATTACCGATGGCATGATTATGTTTCAGAAAGATCGGCCCTGTATCCGAAAAGAATAAAAATGGCACCGGAGTTGCGGCTCATTCCATGTTGCAATTTTCCCGCCGAGAGGTAGACAAAATGCCGGAACAGGAAACATTGGAAAGGGCGCGCGAGGACGCCGCCGAGGGCAAGGCTCCGTCGACACAAGCCGGAGAATTCGTGCGCGAAGAGATTGAGCATATCCGCGAAGGAAAGCATGGCGCACGCTCGGCCAAGCAGGCGATCGCAATCGGATTATCGAAGGCGCGCCGGGCTGGTGTAAAACTTCCACCGCCTAAAGCATCGAAGACCAGCGCGAGCACTCGTCAGAAAGCGATGAGCGATTCCAAAGCAGCGGCCAACCGGCACAAGCCGTCGTCGAAGCGCTCGCGCGCCACGCTGAATGCGCTCAAGAAAGAAGGAAAAGCGGCAGCATCGAAGAAGGCTTTGTCGAAGCAGGCGCACTCGAGCGCGTCGAAGCGGACGATGAAAGAGCGCAGTGCGGCCGGCAAGAAGGCAGCGAAGACGCGCGCATCCGAAGCGCGCCGCAAATGAAAACGCCGAGAGCACAGTCCGTCAAATCACGAAAGCCGGCGACCGTCGGCGACGCTTCAGTGATGGGCGTCACGATTTCCAAGCCGGACAAAGCGCTGTGGCCCGCGGAGGGCAGCGGCAAGCCGATCACGAAACTCGACCTTGCGCGCTACTACGAGGCAGTTGGCCCGCGCATGATTGGGCATTTGAAGGGGCGTCCATGCTCGATCGTTCGCGCGCCGGATGGCATCGGCGGCGAGCACTTTTTTCAGCGCCACGCCATGCAGGGTGGGTCGAATTTATATTCGTCGGTCAAAGTCTCGGGAGACGAAGAACCGTATCTTCAAATCGACCGAGTCGAAGCGTTGGCCGCCGTCGCTCAATCGGCCGGACTCGAATTGCATCCGTGGAACTGTCAGCCGGGACAGCCGGATGTCCCGGGTCGCATAATTTTCGATCTGGATCCGGCGCCTGATGTAGCTTTCGCCGCGGTGATTGAGGCTGCGCGCGAAATTCACGATCGCTTGGAAGCGCTCGGACTCATCGGCTTTTGCAAAACCACGGGCGGCAAGGGGTTGCATGTCGTGACTCCGCTTGCGGCCGGCAAGAAAGAGCAGTTGGAATGGTCTGCAGCCAAGTCCTTCGCCCGCGAAGTATGCGTGCAGATGGCGGCGGACAGTCCCGAGCGTTACCTGACCAAGATGAGCAAGAAAGATCGCCCAGGGAAAATCTTCCTCGACTATCTGCGCAACGATCGGATGGCGACCGCCGTCGCGCCGCTCTCACCGCGCGCCCGCGCCGGCGCGACGGTGTCGATGCCCTTGCTCTGGAAGCAGCTCCGCGCAGGATTGGATCCGCAGCGCTTCACAATTCGGACGGTGCCCGCACTCATCGCCAGGAGCACTGCGTGGAACGACTACTGTGACGCCGAGCGCCCGCTGCTACCTGCATCGAAACGTCTCACAAAGTGAATGCGGCGTAACCTCCCTATGTAAGTTCTACACAGTATCTTTTTCACTGCTCGAGATACTCAGAGAAAACCCAGTGGTCTTGTGGCGCAAGGACCGCCAGTCGTTGGCATGGCAAGTGCTCACTAACGGCAGAGCCTAGATGGCTAGGCGACTAGCGGACGCACTAATAGGAGGACTTATGCTGTTACTTATTTTGATCCTGCTTTTGCTGTTTGGTGGTGGCGGCGGTTACTATGCCTATGGACCCGCGGGTGGCATGGGTGTTGGTGGCGTCGTTCTCATCGTGTTGGTGGTGCTCGCCCTGACCGGACGACTTTAGTAGTAGGAGAGCCAGCCGGCTCTTGCCGAATTGAATGGCCTCAGCCGCCGACATTGAATCTCAGTGTCGGGGACTGAGGCCGTTTCGTTTCATGCGCCATTTCAGCAAATCGAAGCGGTCCTGGCCGAAGAAAGGCTCGCCGTTGAACACCATCAGCGGCACACCCCAATGGCCGGCTTGTTTCTGTGCATCTTCGTTCCTGGCAATCGTCGCTTCATAACTATCGGGGTCGCGCGCAATTTCGCGATCGAGCTGCGCTAAGTCGAGTCCCGCACGCTGTGCCGCGTGACTCAGATGCTCGCCGAGGTGCCAGTCTCGCACTCCGCCAAAGATTACCCGGCTGACCTCGTCCAGGAACGGCAGACCTTTGCCGCGAGCGGCAGCAGCCACTCCTAGCCTGGTGAGGCGATGAATGTATGGTTGTTCTTTGGGAACCTCACCGGTCGCCAGGTTCATAACAATGGGATCGGGACTGGGCCACCCGAATGGGATATCGAGCATTTCCGCGATGCGCGTGCAGTCGCGAAACAAATAGGGCGGCCACAACGGATTTATTCGTTTGAAAAATCCTGGAATTCGCACGGCGATAGGATAAACCGGACGGACATTACCCTTCACGTCAAACTCGCGTTCGAATTCTATCAGACGTGCAGTGACCAGGTAGGAATAGGGTGAACGAAACGACCAGAACAAATCGTACTCGAGCGTCACGCGCGTTCTCCTTTGTGTTCCGTTGCCATCTCCCTGAAAATTGCCTGTGCCACCATAGACTGGCTCGCGGCTGAGAACAAATACTCGCTTTACGATGAGCTGCAAGGCTCGAAATCGTTGGCGTTCCCTGTTATTTCCCTGTCGAGTATATTTCCCCGAAACTTGACAAGGAGAATTGCTGCGATGAAGAGAACCAAGGTAGCAGGTGCCGTGCTCGCGACTGCCGTCGCGCTGGCGTTTGGTGCGAGTGCGTTAAATGCCGGCGATACGCCCAGCCCGTCAGCGCAAGCGGCGCAAATCAAGTGCCTCGGCGCGAACGCATGCAAAGGGCAAAGCGCCTGCAAGACCAAGGCGAACGACTGCCAGGGCAAGAATTCGTGCAAGGGCAAAGGCTACGTCGTCACGAGCGATGCCAAATCCTGCACGGACAAAGGCGGTCACGTGGGGATGAAGGCGCCAATGGCGATGTAGTATCGCGCCCGACGATCGGACAATTCTCTCACTTGGTGTTGGTCGCAATCCACCAGGTGTTGCCGGAGGTATCCTTCACGCCCGCGACGCGATCTCCCCAGGTCATATTGGCCGGCTCCCTGATAGCCTTGGCGCCAAGGCTTACCGCTCGTTGGTAAGTCGCGTCGACGTCGGGAACGTATAGATAGATTGCGGCGGCCATCGAAGGATCGGAGAAAAAGCCGTTGCCAAACAGCACATGTGCGTCGCCGATCGTGGCCTCGGAGTGGAATTGTCCCGCGGCATCCGGTGTCGGAGGGTGTGTGACCTCGGCGCCGAATGCATTCTTGAGGAAATCAGCAAGATCGGGTTTCGCATATAGATACGGGGTGACGGTCGAGTAGCCGGGTTGGATATATTTTGTGCTGGCGCTCATGGGCGCTAGTTTTGTCGCTTTTTCGTTTCCCGGCAACCTCCGGATGCGCTGGAAAAATGCGCGGTTCTCGTGGCAAGCTGCGGAAATCGGCATTGACGACTGTTGGATCGAAGCATCGCAATGACCACTGCGCACGGAGACAAATCACAATGGCAGAGTCGATCGAAAAACCTATCGGAGTGACCGCGAAGGCTACGCGGCCGCAGGAGTTCTACGATAACATCAAGCGGAAGTTCGCCGAGGAACGCGACCTCAGGCTGAACTACCGGCCGGAAGGAACCGCGCAGTACACGTCCGATCTGACGGGCGCGCTGTCGCGATACGAAGTCGATCCCTATTCGAGTGCGGTCGCGCCGCGCGAGCCGATCAACGATACCGTCGAAGTGCTGTTTATCGGCGGCGGATTCTCCGCGCTGCTGACTTCGGCGCGGCTGCGCGAGCGCGGCGTCGAGAGTATTCGCATTGTCGAGCGCGGGTCGGACGTCGGCGGCACATGGTACTGGAACAGGTACCCCGGTGCGGCCTGCGACGTCGTCGCCTATGACTATCTGCCCCTGCTCGACGAGCTGGACTACGTACCCAAGGACCACTACGCGAGGGGGCCGGAGATTTTCGCCCACTGCCAGGCAATCGCGAAGAAATACAATCTGTACGAGCTCGCGACCTTTCAGACGACAGTCACCTCGACTGAATGGGATCCTGTAGAGCGGATGTGGAACATCGCGACGGACCGCGGCGATCGGATGAAGGCGCGGTTTGTGATTTGCGCCAACGGCACTCTCTCGAAGCCGAAGCTGGCGAAGATCAAAGGCCTCGAGACGTTCAAAGGACATTCCTTTCACACTTCGCGCTGGGACTACGCCTACACCAAGCCGGACCTGTCGGGCCTCGAAGACAAAGTCGTGGGCATCATCGGCACGGGAGCGACTGCGGTTCAGGCGGTTCCGGGACTGGGCGCGGCGGCTAAAGAGCTGTACGTGTTTCAACGCACGCCCTCGTCGATCGATGTGCGGGACGATTGGCCGACCGATCCCAACTGGGCGCGCAGACTTCCGCAAGGTTGGCAGGCGCGGCGACGAGCCCGCGCGCGGATGGAACCGCAACTGACCGAAGAGCAGAGGGCGCGGCAGGCTGCTCTGTCTTCCGAGGAGAAAGTCCGCCGGCAGGAAAACGCGAACATCGAAGCGATGATGAAGATTCATCGGCGCATCGATCAGATCGTCAAGGACAAGGCGACGGCCGAAGCGCTCAAGCCTTGGTACATGCTCCTATGCAAGCGGCCATGCTTCCACAACGACTATCTGCCGACCTTCAACCGGCACAACGTTCACCTGGTCGACACCAAGGGCAAGGGCATCACTGAGATTACTGAGAAGGGCCCCGTGTTCGAGGGCAAGCAATACGAGCTCGACGTACTTATCTATGCGACCGGTTTCGAGGTGCAGAAGACCGGCATCTACAACCAGATCAAAGGCGAGGACGGACTGCAGCTGAATGATAAGTATCGAGAGGGCATTCGCACGCTGCTGGGAATCCATACGCAGGGCTATCCGAATCTCTTCATCATGGGCGGCTACCAGGCCTCGTTCCAGTTTAACTTGACCGACATGCTGCAGGCGCAGGGCGATCATATCGCCGCGTGTATCGAGTATGCGCGTAGCCATGAGATCAAGGCGATCGACGCGAAGCCGGACTCAGAGGAGTGGTGGGTGCAGGAAGTGATCAGGCATCGCGGCAAGACCACTCGCAATCAGGATTGCACGCCCGGCTACTACAACTTCGAGGGCGAGTTCCAGCGCCGTCAGGATGGCAACTACAACGGCGGCTTTTTCCAGTATTGCCGACACCTGACGGACGTGCATGCGCGGATGGAGGATCACTTCGTCTTCATCAAGTGACGTGACGACGGTCGAAAACTGGATCGAATTGGCGCGCCATCCGTCGACACCCGCCGAGGCGGTGCGCGCGATCGCAGTGCTCGCGCGACGATCGGCGAATGAACTCCGGATGACCTTCCGGCTCGACGGAGATATTCGCCGAATCTCGATCCCCTCGCCGAGTATACCGCGCATCGCAAGGCAGCTCTGGCAACACACCTGCTTCGAAGCCTTCGTCGCAGTGGAAGGGCAACGCGAGTACCACGAGTTCAACTTCGCCCCGTCGGGAGAGTGGGCCGCATACGCTTTCTCCGGTTATCGCAACGGTCCTCTCGTTCCTCTCGCGAACGATATGCTGCGGCCACAGATAGCAGTGCGCTCCACAGACAACCGGCTTGAGCTCGACAGCCTGGCAAGGCTCGACGCACTGTCTGCCATCCACCCGCGCGCTCCGATCCACGTCGGGCTCTCGGCGGTCATCGAAGCGAGCGATGGGTTCTCGTATTGGGCGCTTCGCCATCGGACCGACAAGCCGGATTTTCATGATGCCGACGGCTTCGCACTGCTTATCGAGCCGTCTGCCTCCGAGTAGGCGCATGCTAAACTGCAGATTCGATGAAGAACCTGCAACCACGAGGTCTCAACCGGCGGCGCGTGGAGCAGCTTCTATCGCAAACGAAAGATGACCGTGCGATCGACAGCCGAATCGAATTTTTCTCCGGCCACTTCCTCGGAGGTCCCTACCAGACAAATCCGCTGATCGGATCGGCCGACAGCGCCGAAGTGTTCACGGCTTCCATCGATCGGTTCGACTGTGTCACATACATCGAAACAGTTGTGGCGCTGGCGCGCGCTTCCACCGTCGACGGCTTCATCGAATGGTTGCGAAAGATTCGCTACGAAGGTGGCCGCATTCAATGGGACCGGCGCAATCACTACATGACGCTCTGGATTCGCAACAATGTACGCGAAGGGATAGTCAAACGCGTCTCAATGATGGCCGTCCCGACAGTCAGCATAGAGCGCGTTCTGAATGTCGTACCCGGACTCGCGCCACGGCGAATTCGCATAAGATGCGTATCAAAAGGGGCTGTGCCGCAGGGCGCGGAGCGCCTGCGGAACGGTGACGTGATCTCTTTTGTATCGACACACAAGCATCTTGATGTGTTTCATGCTGGAATCATCGTGCGCGATGGCAAAAGAATTCTCCTGCGTCACGCGTCGCGCAGCCAGGGCGGTGTCGTGGAACAGGAACTGAGCGAGTTTCTCAAAGCAAACCGGATGGCCGGTGTCATTGTCGTGCGGCCGTGCGCAATATGAATCTCGTCTATCCAAAGGACTACTCATCCGCGAGCATTCGGGAACTCGTCGCCGCGGCTGATTCCGAGGTGCTCTTTCTTGCCGATCCACGTGTGAAGATCGAGCCCGGACCGCGGATGTTCGATCGAATGGCGCAGGTCATGCGCGATACCGGCGCCGGTTGGGTCTACGCCGACGCTGTCGGCCATCCTCGCATCGACTATCAGCGCGGCAGCATCCGCGACGGTTTCGACTTCGGTCCGGTAGTTGGTGTCGCGGTTCAGGCGGCGCGGCAGTCGGGAATCGACGGCGCCTGGAAATGGGGAGGACTGTACGATCTGCGCTTAAGGATTTCGGAAAAACACTCAATCCTGCGGATTCCCGAGCCGCTGTATAGCGCGTCGATGATTGACGCGCGTCCTACCGGTCAAAGGCAATTCGATTACGTGGATCCGCGCAATCGAGAATACCAAATCGAGATGGAGCAGATCGCGACGGCACATCTGAAACGAATCGGCGCATGGCTGGAGCCGCACTTCGAGGCGGTTCCAGCCGCGGCGGAAACATTTCCGGTAAGGGCCAGCGTCGTCATCCCGGTTCGTAACCGAGAGCGGACAATTGTCGAGGCCGTGCAAAGCGTGCTCGTCCAGAGCGCTGATTTTGAGTTTAATGTAATCGTCGTCGATAACCACTCGACCGATCGGACGACGGAAATCATTCGCGGTATCAGCGATTCGCGGGTTATTCACATCGTTCCCGAGCGGCACGACCTGGGCATCGGCGGATGCTGGAATGAGGCGATCGATTCAAAGGACTGCGGACAATATGCGATCCAGCTTGATTCCGACGACCTATACGTCGACGACAGCGTCCTTCGCCGGATTGTTGCAGAGCTCGAGGCGGGACCTTATGCAATGGTTATAGGCTCATATACGATGGTGGATTTTTCGTTGAAGGAGATTCCGCCCGGTCTTATAGATCATCGCGAATGGACCCGCGAAAATGGAAGAAACAATGCGCTGCGTATCAATGGTCTCGGCGCGCCGCGCGCGTTCAATACGTCCGTGCTGCGCCGGATAGGTTTTCCGAATGTGAGCTATGGCGAGGACTACGCGGTAGCGCTGCGTATCAGCCGCGACTATGAGATAGGACGGATTTACGACTCTCTCTACCTTTGCCGCCGTTGGGAAGGCAACAGCGATAGCGCTCTGCCGCTCGAAGTTGCGAATCGCTATGACCTATACAAGGACTGGCTTCGAACTGTCGAGATCCAGGCTCGCATGCGGCGATGATTCACGAAGTCGAAGCACTGTTTGAGCGACAAGCGCGAGCATGGCCGCAACTCGCAAAGGGCATCGAAGGCCTCGCACGCGCGAAGACATGGCAGGTACGGATCGATTGGTTCGATGTCTTCGTTCGTCACATTCCTCATCGAGTTGCCAGTACGATGGCGCCTGTGGATCGAGAGTCGGTCACGAAGCGGCCTTGCTTTCTTTGTGCGCAAAATCTACCGCCGGAGGAAGAGGGCGTGCAGTGTGGTGAGGACTTCACGATCTACTGTAATCCTTTTCCAATCGTCGAGCGTCACCTCACTATCGCTCACAAGGAGCACGGCTCTCAGCGTATCGCGAACCAGTTTGGAAATATGCTGGACTTTTCAGCAGCCCTACCGGGATATTTCGTCGTCTACAACGGTCCCGAATGCGGCGCGTCGGCACCGGACCACATGCACTTTCAGGCGGGCTCGCGCAGTTTGTTTCCGATAGAGCATGACACGGCCGGAAGGTCAGGCGTTACCGTCCCGAACTATCGAAGAAATGTGTTCTTATTTCGTGGACGCGAACGATCTGCTCTGATCGATCGAATGGATCGCGCAATCGGGCTACTCGCTAACGCGACCGGCAAACGACCAGAGCCGTTGGTCAATATTGCGGTCTTTCATGAGCGGAACGAATGGGTCACCTATCTGTTCCCGCGCGGAAAACATCGGCCGGAAGTCTTTTACACGGGCGAACTCACCGTGAGCCCCGCATCGATTGATTTGTGCGGAATATTTGTTGTGCCGATTGCGCATGATTTCGAGAAAATCACGGGTGACGCCATAGCCGCAATCTTTCGAGAGGTCACTTTGCCTGACGATCTGTTTCAGGAAGTTGCTGGTAAGCTGGAGCGTGAGCTTTGAACGTATCAGTAGGACTGATTGAAGGACTCCCCACCGTTGAAGTCGAACTGACAGGGGCTTTTACCGATACCTCTGGCAAGTCTTATACTCCCGGACGGCATAGCTTTTGTTCTGAACTAACACTTACTCCGTCGGACCCGCAGACGTGCGCGTTTGCGCTGGACGACGTTACGATCGGAATCGGATTTCATTGGGAACGCAAGGAGCGCCAGGTATTCCGGGGAGCTTTTCGCCTCGTGAAACGAGCGGCCGGGCTGACGGTTATCAACGATGTTCCGCTCGAAGAATACGTCACCAGCGTAATTTCGTCCGAGATGAGCGCGTCCTGTCCGCTCGAACTGCTGAAAGCTCACGCAGTGATTTCGCGCAGCTGGCTCTGGTTTCCGAAAGCAAATCCCGCTCGTTCCGGGAGCGGGCAGGGTGAAGGTCTCGACTCTCACGAAGTCCTTCGCTGGTATGGGCGCGAAGCGCACCCGGATTTCGACGTGTGCGCTGACGACCACTGCCAGCGCTACCAAGGTATCACCAAGGCGTTCTCCCCAGCTGCGGCCGAAGCGGTTCGCGCCACGGACGGCCAGTTTCTTCGATACAACGGCGCTATCTGCGACGCGCGGTTTTCCAAGTGCTGCGGCGGAATTACCGAGCGCTATCGGACTGCATGGGAAGATGCGGATATGCCCTATCTTGAATCTGTGTACGACGGGCCGGCGCAATCCTGCTCTGACAGTCCTGAAACCTGGATACGCTCGAACCCGCCGGCTTACTGCAATACTCAGGACGCGGAGCTTCTGGCGCGGCTGTTACCGGGATTCGATCAGGAGACTCGCGACTTCTATAGGTGGCGCGTCGTGTACACGCCGGAAGAGCTAGCCGACCTCATCAAATCGAGACTTGGCATTGACCTAGGCTCGATTCGCGATATGCAGCCGCTAGCTCGTGGGCCGTCCGGCCGGATATATCGGCTGAAGGTCGCGGGAGAACGCGACTACATCATGATCGGCAAGGAACTGGAGATTCGGCGCGCGCTATCGCGCACGCATCTTTATAGTTCGGCATTCGTCGTCGACAAAGAGGCTGGCAACTTTGTCTTGCGAGGAGCCGGCTGGGGCCATGGTGTGGGACTGTGCCAGATAGGCGCGGCGGTCATGGCCGATGACGGCCAGACCTATACCGAAATCCTGCGACATTACTATCGTGGGACCACTGTCGGTGCCTGATGTCCGAGCCCTGTACGCTCCCACTTGTCGGCATCTTTGGACCCGGCGCGCGGCGGGCTATGATGCGCCGATGAATAACGCCACTACGCCCAGTAGAAATGAGCTCAGGAGTATCGCGCGACGGGCGATGCTCGATCGAGGCCTGTTGCCGGACTTCTCCGCCGATGTTATCGCGGAGACCAGCGCGATCACGAAGGCAGCCGCGCCGGACGCATCGCTGAAAGATATGCGGAGCCTGCTGTGGTGTTCGATCGACAACGAGGATTCGCTCGACCTCGATCAGCTTTCGGTCGCCGAGCAACTTCCCGGCGGCGCCGTGAAGATTTTCGTCGCAGTGGCGGACGTCGACGCGATCGTAAAAAAGGATTCGGCGATCGACGGCCACGCGCGGACCAACACCACGTCGGTCTACACCGCCGCCGAGATCTTTCCGATGCTGCCGGAGAAGCTCTCGACCGACCTCACGTCGCTCGCCGATCGCAAGGAACGGCTGGCTTTCGTGATCGAGATGGAGGTTGGGGCCGACGGCGCAGTGGGGCAATCCGATGTCTATCGGGCGGTGGTGGTGAATCGCGCGAAGCTCGCCTACAACAGTGTCGCCGCGTGGCTCGACGGAACCGCGCCCGCGCCGGCGCCGATATCTGCGGTGCCGGGCCTCGACCAGAATCTGCGCCTGCAGGATCGCGCGGCACAGGCGATGAAGACGCGGCGGCATCAGCACGGCGCCTTGACGCTCGACACTATCGAGGCGCGCCCGGTGTTCACCGGCGATTCGCTCAGCGATCTGCGCGCGGACCAGAAAAATCGCGCGACTGAGCTGATCGAGGACTTCATGATAGGCGCGAACGGGGTGACGGCGAGGTACCTCGAGCTGAAAGGTTTTCCGGCGCTGCGGCGGGTGCTGCGATTCCCTGAGCGATGGGCGCGAATAGTCCAGCTGGCAAGAGATTTGGGCGCGAGTCTACCGCCGGGTCCCGATTGCCAGGCGCTGCAGCAGTTTCTCGAGATGCGCCGGCAGGCCGATCCGGCGCGCTTTCCCGATCTGTCGCTGTCAGTGGTCAAGCTGTTGGGGCGCGGCGAATACGTGCTCGAGTATCCCGGACAGCCGGTGGCGGGACACTTTGGGCTCGCCGTGAAGGATTACACGCATTCGACTGCGCCGAACCGTCGTTTCCCCGATCTGATCACGCAACGCCTGTTGAAGGCGGCGCTTGTCGGGGCGCGGACACCATACACCGACGACGAGCTCGACCAAATCGCGGACCACTGCACGGAGCAGGAAGACAACGCGACCAAGGTCGAGCGGCAGGTCCGAAAATCGGCGGCCGCGCTGCTGCTCGAATCGCGCGTGGGCGAGCGGTTTGACGGGATAGTGACGGGAGCTTCGTCGAAGGGGACGTGGGTGCGAATCGATCATCCGGCAGCGGAGGGAAGAGTGGTGCGAGGGTTCAAGGGCCTTGACGTTGGCGACCATGTCGCCGTCAAGCTGGTCGACACCGACGTTGAGCGCGGCTTCGTCGATTTCGCGCGGGTGGGAAAATAATGAAATCGCGCAAGCCTGATCCGCTGGCACTGCCGGCCATTCCACCGCTCGCTTACAAGGACGAGAAGTTTCTCGACAGCGAGGAAGCTCGTCCGCTTCGGATTCTTGCAGAATATCTAGAGCCGCTTCGAATCCTCTGCCGGGAGCAGGTACACGAGACGGTAGTGTTCTTCGGCTCGGCGCGGATTACGCCCGAAGGTCCGCTCGGGCGCTATTACAATGAGGCGCGCGAGCTCGCGCGACTGATCACGACGTGGTCGAAGAGCCTTCGATCGAGCTGTCACCGCTACGTGGTCTGCTCTGGCGGCGGCCCTGGAATCATGGAAGCGGCCAATCGCGGCGCCTCCGACGCCGGCGGCAGGACGATAGGGTTGAACATCGGGTTGCCGCATGAGCAGCGGCCCAATCCCTACATCACGCGCGCGCTGTCGTTCGAGTTTCATTATTTTTTTATGCGCAAGCTGTGGTTCGCGCATCTCGCGCGGGCGCTGGTCGTGTTTCCCGGCGGGTTCGGCACGCTCGACGAAATGATGGAGATACTCACGCTGCAGCAAACGCAAAAGCTGGATCGCTCGATCGCTGTGCTGCTCTATGGATCGCGATACTGGAATGAGATCATCAACTTCGACGCGCTGGTGCGGCACGGTACGATCAGTCGCGAAGACCTCGACCTGTTCACCTTTGTCGACGATCCGGCGACGGCGCTAGGCGTGCTGCAAAAGGCGCTAAAACGACATCCCGAGGAGACGCCACCGGCCTTCGCGCATTCGTGCTCGCCTCAAAATCAACGAAGAAGTTAAGCGCCGCGAGACTAGCTGTTCTCGATTGTGATCCAGGTTGGCGCGTGATCGCTGGCTTTCTCCCAGCCGCGGACTTCGCGATCTACGCCTGCGCTGACAAGGCGCCCTGATATCGACGGGCTTAACAGCAGATGATCGATGCGCAGGCCGGCGTCGCGCCCGAAATTGTTTCGGAAGTAGTCCCAGAAAGTGTAGATGCGATCGTTCGGATGCATCTTGCGCAGGGAATCGGTCCAGCCTTGAGCGACTAAGTGACTGAATGCCTCTCGCGTTTCGGGACGGAAGAGCGCGTCATCCACCCACCGTTCCGGTTTATAGACATCAAACTCGGTCGGGATCACGTTGTAGTCGCCGGCGAGAACGATGGGCGCGTCGGTAGCGAGGAGATCCTTGGCGTGTTTCGTCAGGCGATCGAGCCAACGGAGTTTGTAATCGAACTTGGGCCCCGGCGCAGGATTGCCGTTGGGGAGATAAAGGCAGCCGACGACGACGCCATCGATCCGCGCCTCGATGTAGCGGCTGTGCGTGTCCTCGGGATCGCCGGGCAGGCCGCGACGACTCTCGACCGGTTCGCGACCGCGCGCGAGAATCGCAACGCCATTCCAGCTTTTCTGGCCATGCCAGATTGGGGAGTAGCCGGCTTCGCGGATCGCGGTTTCCGGAAATTTATCCTGCGGCGCCTTCAATTCCTGAAGGCATGCGACATCCGGTTTGAATTCAGCCAGCCAACGCAGGAGTGCCGGCAGCCGAGCACCGATGCCGTTGACGTTGAAGGTTGCGATCTTCACTGGACGATCTCGCGGAGAAACCGAATGGCGAACGACGCAGTTTTGCGCGAACCGGTCTCCGCGTCAAATTACTGGATGTGCGCACATCACCCGGATTCGTTTACTCGGGTGAAACCGGGGACCTGAGGGCGAAACTATTTGCCAGCCCGGAGAATTCCTCGCGAAGAATCTTGGCCGGCTCGAACGCGATCGCCAGCTGCGCGAGTCGCTCCTGGAGCATCACTGCCGGTTCGAGCGATGCGGCGAGTTCGCTCAAATGTTCACCGAACGACGCGCAAAGCTGTTTGAGTTCTTCGTCGAGAGTGTTCAGCGGAGCAAACTGATTCAGAACCTGGCGAAGCTGGTGCTGGAAAATGTGCATTGGCTCGAGCACTCTAGCCAGATCGATCACCCGCATCTCGAACTCACGGAACGGCTCAAACACCTTTGCGAGATCGCACAGCCGCTGCATTGGTTCGCGAAACGATGCGATGCGACTGAGCTGTGCTTGCAAAGGCTCGATCTGATCAAAAACCGCAGTTACCACCAGCCTGGCTTGAAAACGAGAATCCTCGCGGCCGTTTGAAGGCGGCCCGTACAGGTCGGCTTTGATATCAAACAGTATCATCGGGCTCTTCTTGTAATCGCAGACTCGCGGCGCCTTGCACAATGTTGGGACAGCCGCTCACCTAGGCGACAGCTGGCGCCGCCAACTGAACATCGTCCTAATCGAGGACGGGAAGTCAAACTTGCCGAATGGGCTGCGGTAGCGCGCGCGCGGCTTTGAGTCCAATTCCCTGAGCTTCGCCATTGCCGCGCTGCGGATCCATTCAGCCATTACCCCGATGTCCGGAATCGCAGGTTCGATTTTCTGGTAGGGGACCAGCATAGTCTCAGGCCTCGAGGGCGACACGAAAGGTCCTCGCGCCTCGCGAATCTGGCGAAGAATCAACAGCGCATCGTGCTTTGAAGTCAGTTTTCCGAGCATGGACACGCTCGACAGCGTTTCGATCTCCTCGGGAGTCACGCCGAGGCGCGCGATGAGTTCGTGGTCGCTGCGAAAGTCTTCGACGATTTCCCGATGACTTCTGACTCGATCGTCGTTGATCGGCGATCGCCAGGCGCATTTGAACGCAGACACCGGGGGCAGGGCCACTGTAACCGTGCGCGAAGTTGGTTTCGGCGGCACTCGTCGAACGGCTGGCAGGGTGGTGCTGACTGGCCGAATAGCCTGCACCCGATCTTTTTGCGGTCGGGGAGGTTGTTGTGCTTGAACCGGCGCGAGGCAGGCGGGAGCGCTCGGTTTCGTCTTCAGCGAGTTCAAGGAGTGGGCCAACTGGCGGACAACCCGCTGAGCCTCGTCAGTTGTTATCGCCAATTTCGTTTGGTTCATCGTTTGCCCTGATCTCGAGTTGCTAATTATTCGCCTGCTTCGAGACTACTGGGACAGATTGGCCGAGCTTCGCTCGAAGCTTTGAGCCAGCGTCGAGAATTCCTGGCGAAGAGTCTTGGCCGGCTCAAATGCAGTGGACAGATGGGCGAGCCGATCCTGAAGAGTTGCGGCCGGTTCGAGAGCCGTGGCGAGTTGGTTCAGATTCTCGCGGAACGACACACAGAGCTGGCTGAGCTCCTGGTCCAGCGCTTCGAGCGGCGAGAATTGCTTCAACACCTGCCGAAGTTGGGTCTGGAAGTTGTGCATCGGAGCGAGCACCTTGGCCAGGTCCTTGATCCGCGCCTCGAACTCGCGCAGCGGTTCGAACACACTTGCGAGTTCGGAGAGCTGCTGCATCGGTTCGAGGATAAACGCTATTTGAGCCAACTGCTCCTGAAGCGGTCTGACCTGATCGAAAACCGTCGATACTGCCAGACCGGGCTCAAATGAAGTTTGCTGAGTTGCCATGCTGATCCGTCCTCACTTTTTTGGTTGCGAATAGTTGCTGTTCAAATTGCGATGCCCCCACTAATTGTAGAAGACTCAGTTACTATTGTTCGAAATACCTACTTAATGGTATGAAACATGCCTATTAGGTAATGCAATTTTATATTTTGATTAGCTACTCCAGTAGTAACCATCAATATTCAGATTATAGTCATTCTACATCGGTCATAAATTTGTCAAGCACAGTATGTCCTCTTAAATGCACTACTTCCGAACTTGAGATTCAGGCAACTAAGCGGCGTCGATCGGGCCAATAATGGCGGTGCTGAAAGGCAAAAGGAAGAATTAAATAGCTTTGGGAATCAAAAAGTATTTACCGCGACTCACCGTCTCGCTTTCGAACGAACGCTACTCCAAGCTTGATCCGCTGGAACTGCCGGATGGTCCGTCAAGACTTTCTGCAGGGTGAGCTTCTAATGCTCGCATTCACTGTTTCGCAGGCCACAGCGAAGCGAGAATCACCCCGGATCAAGTTGCAATTGCTACATCCTGACGCGGTATAAGAGATAGAAATTAACATCAATCAATGAAGGCTGACCGGAGACGGTAGCTTGGAGGGAAGGATTCGAATGTCAGATCAGAGTATTTCGTTTCAGCCCACAATCGCGGTGGCGACGGTATTTGAGCAGGTCCGGCCGATGCAGGAGCAGCTGGCTCAGATATCGTCTATTCTGGAGCCGATGCGCCAGCTTTCCGAGCTTGCGAATGTGTTCGAGCCGCTGCGCCATTTCGAGACCCAGATCAGAGATCTAGCCAAGCTGCTCGAACCGATGCGCCGTTTTCAGGACCAGCTGCGGCAGGTGCTGCAGCAATTCGGACCGCTACAAGCTTTGGATCAGGAACTCGATCAACTTTCTGAAGCGTTTCGTCACAGTCTGAGCCAACTTGCCGCGGCCCTCGAACCGGCTGTCGCGCTCCAGGATCGGCTCGCGCATCTGGCTAACGCGTTTGAGCCGGCCAAGACTCTGCGCGAGGAGTTCTCGGCGCTGTCGCAAGGTTTCGAGCGAAGCTCTCAGGAGTCGCCGCCGCCAGCTTGAAGGATCCGGGAAATTCGCGGCCGCGTGGTTGGGGTGGAGGGTGATGATGAAGGAGCCGAAGGTGGCAAACGTGCCGGTCGACGTCGAACGAGTGGTCCACGAACTGCTCGACGCCCTCGAGACGCTCAGAAAAAAGACGGGGACGGTTTCAGAACTCGGCGAGTCAGAACCGGAACAGATCCCGGCACTCGAAGGCGCCGATAGTTCAGAGAGCTCGGGTTTCGACGCTCAATCGAGCGAAGACGGAGTCATCCAGGGATTTTGCCGCGCTCATGGAGTGGTCGAGCGCCTCCGCGTGACTCCCCAGGAGCTTCAAGCGCTGGCCGACGCATCGCTGCTCGGATCTTTGACTTGCAAGGAAGACGTACTGTTCATGCTGCGCCAAATTCGCGGAGCAAGAACCCACGCGGAACCGGAGGCGATCACTGCTCCGCAGCAAATCAGACCCCGGCATCTCTTCGGCGAAAGCGAGGCCAACGATCGCCTGCTCGACGACGAACCAGACAAAACCGAGGAGTTCGACTCCGCACGCGCGAATCTTTCCGGCCGACTTGTCCCTCTGACCTATCAGCGAGAAAGGCGCGAGTATCGAGGCAGCAACCGCCATTGGAACACGACCGGAGCAAAGGCAGCCGTCCTCATTTCTATCGTCAGTCTTTTCCTGTCGCTGCTGACTCTCGCAGTCTTGTATCAAACGCTCTTCGTTTCTCGACGGCATGCAACCATTGCAACCGCGCCTGTAGCTACTCCCGCGATCATCGTGAATCAGCAGCCCGAAATTACCGCAGAAACGCTTTCCGCTCTGCAAGCGCAGGCAACGGCCGCCAAACTCGCATCGCTGGCGGCCAAGTCCCAAGCGGACAGCGCCAAAATGCAGGCAGACGCTGCCGCACTCTCCGCCCACAATGCCCGCGATATCTTCACTACCGCGGAAGCCGCCGACGTCGACGTCGAGGCGATCTACTGCTCTCCTCGCGGTACATTTGGTCTCGATACGACGGTGACATTGCGTTACCGAAATTCCGGTCGAACGCGTGCCGACGACTTTGAGTCGTCCTTCTCCGTCGGAATTCCCGCCGCTCAGACGACCGCGGAACCGAAAGCTCCGGCTGGCGCTGTCAGTGCTGATTCGATAACCGCGGGTGCAAGCGTCCCAAGCGAAACGACAGCAACAGTCGGCGAGGTGCTCTCGAAGGATCCGGGTAACATCTCGGCCGAGCAAACCTTTCAGAAGATTGTCGCGGGGCAGCTCAAGTTCGGAATTTGGGGATATGTTCGATACACTGACGCTCTCGGAGAGAAGCACCAGAAGAACTTCGACTACGTTTGGGACAGCAACTTTCCGAACGCCTGCCTGTTCACCGAAGTGCGTACATCCGGCCACTAGAGATCGCGCTCGAGCCTTTTGAGCTCGCATCATGGCTGCTAACTTAGAGTCAGCATGCCCGCGCCGGTTTCACGAAAGGGGGGTTCTTATGAACGATGCAGACAAAAAGCGGGAGCCGAAGGCTCCCAAGCCTGCCACTGCCATCGCTTCTCATCGAGTACATCCCGACAAGACAGCGCAGTATATCGAGGCACAAAGAGCAATCACCGACGCGGCGCGAAGGTCGCCGGGATTTGTCGGCACCGAGGTGCTAAGCCCGGTGGCCGGGCTGCAAGAAGAGTGGGTCGCAATATTCTGTCTCGAATCGAACGAAGCGATGAAGCAATGGCTGGAAAGCGCCGAGCGCGGAAAGTTGATGGAGCGGATTGAGAATTCTCTGCTCGAACCGTCGCGCATGCTGATCCTCGCCAGCGACGACAGCGCCGAACTTCCTGTGGCGATGGTGTTTACGCATCGAGTCGCCGACGACAAAGTGCCCGACTACCTGGTCTGGCGGCGCAAGGCGATTGCTGCGCAGGCGCATTACCCCGGCTATCTTGCGACCGAATTCTTCGAGCCGCACGGTAAGATGGACGAGTGGGTGGATGTGGTCCGCTACGATTCTCTTAAGGATCTCGAACACTGGATGGAGTCGAAGGAACGCCGGGACCTGCTCGCGGAGCTCGATGGCGTCGTCGAGAGCCGTCATGCCCATCGCGTGACCGGGCTGGAAGGATGGTTCGCAATGAACCGTCCGGGCGAGACCGCCACCGCGCCGCCGTCATGGAAACAGGCGCTGGCGGTATTGCTCGCGCTATATCCAACCGTGATGGCGCTCACCTTCCTAAACCCCCTGTGGCAGAACCGGTCGCTGTCAGTTCGGATGCTGTTCGGCAATATTCTTTCGGTTGCATTGCTGACCTGGCTCGTTATGCCTGCGGTGAGCCGCCTGCTCGGTTTCTGGCTCTCTTCGACCGGAAAGAACTGGAAGACGGAAGCGATGGGGATTGGTACCGTCGCGGCGGGGCTCGCGTTGTTTGTCCTCGGGTTCCGAATGATCACCTAGTGACTCTCCCGGCCGCTCTCTGTCAACAAACAGTCACATTGAGGATGATTGACGTTTGCTGTATGAGATCTTGATGCGTAGAACAAATCACTTTTCTTTTCGCGATTGTCGTCTTGTCGTTCGCATTCGAGATCGCCTGGGCCGACCACTCGGGGCGGGCTGCCGATCTTCCTGATTATATGAAAGTCATCGTGGGCGACGCTCCGCCGGCAAGCGCGACTGACGTTGCGAACCAGAACGTGTTGGCGCTCGACCTCGCGATGTTCGGTCTGTACCACGATGCGCAGGCGAAATTTCAGAAGAACTTTCTCTCCGAGCATCCGGTAATTCTCGCCCTGTTCAGCAATCAAGGCGGTAAGCTCACCCTGATTCGTCCCGGCAAGCCGCCATTGGACGCACCGCAGGTACCGATTCGCTATCAAATCTACAAATCCGTGGGACACTCGAGTCTTGCGGTTTTCGAGCTGGCAGGCTCTCACCTAGGCACCGTTTCCGATCTCTCATGGGTCGGCCCAATGCGTGGTTTCCGCGACGCGAACCAGGTTGCGCTCGACAGTCTGGATAAGGTGTATCTAAGCGCTGAGGCTCGTGAAAATCAGGCGAGCGTCCTGAAGAGCAATCTCAAGTTCATGGACGCGTGCCTCAAGAACGGCACCTATACCTTCACCGATATTCAGAACTATGCCACGGACGTGAAACCCTATTTGCAGAAGAACATTCACTGGGGCGCGACCGTTCAAGTCGAGCATTGGATGAAAGTGATGAAGGACTGGAAAGAGATGCTCGGGCCTGACTGGGACAAGACCTACGGCATCAGCAACACGCTTCACGTTTCCCGCCAGAACAACGTCCTGTTCAGCGTGCTCGCACAATTCTTTGGCAAAGACGCGATGAACACCCGGCTCTTTTTGTTCGAGACGTCCTCGTTCGTGACGACTACCGATCAAATGATGGACGTGCTTATTCGTACGGTCGCCGATCGATCAGTCGGCCAGGTCTTCTTCGGCAACTATTACTTGATGGACTATGAACTGATGGGTGGCGACGTTCGCAAGGTGATAGCAGTGGAAGACCAGAAGTACGGCATGCCTGTGTGTTTGCCACCAGCTGTTCCATTTCACTCCAACGAATGGCCCTTCAGGATCGACGCGAGCCAGGGCGAAGGTCCCGCCACGATCGAAGACATCAAGTGATGCAGGGCTTTCATTCAGAAGGAGTGAGCTTTCCCTTTCTATAGTCCTGATGCCAGGTCTTGGACACATCGTTGCCTTGGAATGGTTTTCCGGAAAATGGCGACTCGGACACATAAATGGCTACAAAGAAATTTGAGGCTTTGGGCGCGCCCAAGAGATAGGTGTCGCGGAAGTTGGCGTCGTCAAAATTAGCTATGGGACCGGACAACGCTGCAAAGTCCAGCCGTTTGGTTTGCTCGAATAAGTAAATTACATATCGATCTGAAACCATCGGAATATGAGGGGCTCGATATGCTTGCAGCACACTTACAGCTTTGTTTCCCGAATCGCTGGCCGATTCAGCGTAGCCAGAGGTGCGAAGCAAGGTGCCGGGTGTGTTGCCTACGATCCAGTGGCGTACGGGGGAATTGTTTCCTGAAGGAACCGGGTCGGGCCAGGATCCGTTGGCGTTCCCATCGAAGTCCAGCATCATAAGCGTATAGAGCTTGGTCGCATCGGCTTCTTTCCTGCGGACGACAGGTGCGGTTGGTATATCCGGTTGGAGAAAAAGATTTCCGCAATTCACCGTTCCATTGTAGTGGTCACCTACGATTGCATAGGTCACCTCCAACGGCGGCTATGAACAGCTGTATTTCAATTCTAAGGCATGAGCGACTTGGTTGCCGCCGAGCATTGCGCAAAGACTCAGCGCCGCGGATAGCTGAAGCGTCTTATTCATCGATTCGCAGCTCCACACAGTGCCTAGAACAGAACCGTCAATTGCGAAGTGATAGCCAGCGCTCCTGGAACTCGGGGGTTGGCTCCCGGATTCGGTATGTAGCTGAGCGTTGGCTGGAAGAAAGTAGTGCCTATCAGATGCGCCTGATAGTACAGCTGAATTATCGCTTCGTTGCTGCGAAAACCGTAGATACGATTCAGCCACGACCACGCAACGCCCGTGCCGATCGAGTCCGCCGGCCGCTGCGGTATCAGTCCAAATCCAGGGAATCCCATAGCGAAATACTCATTGGCGATCCTCGTGCGCGAGTCGTTGATCCCGAACTGAAAAAAGCCCGAGATGCCGTCGTTGTCCACGCCCGGGTGTTCCCTCCATAAGCGCTGCGACCCGAACGTGTAGAAGCCTTCGGCGCCATTTTCATTCTTGCCGCCGCCATGAAGCCTGCCAGTCTCACCCCATCCGCCGGCGGCTACCATCCCGGGCAAAGTATTTTCGCCCAGCGTATAAGAGTATCCAGCCTCACCGATCATGAAGTAGTGACCGTCAAAGGTCGGAAACTCGCGCAGTCCGGTCTGCACGCCGGTGGCCAAGGATCCATCGTAGACTGCGTACTTCAGGTACAGGTTTCTGGTCGCGTTACACGTAGCGGTTATTCCATACGCGGAATTGTAGTATCCGGGCATCGCACCGATGAGACTGGGATTCTTGAAGGTCGCTGTAGAGATGAGTGCGGAGACCGACGGGATCGAAAGGCTGGGATCGGTGGTAGCAACGGGCCGCGTCACACACTGTTGAAGTCATAGGTCGGCAGAGTTTTGCCCACTCTCAGCACCAACAAGTCCTCGAAGAAACTCTGCCGCCACCACAGCTCGTACAGTTCTGTGCGATCGAGCGGCTTCGGCTCCGTCAAACCGTCGTATCCTGTAACGACACCCGCCTTGCGGTTGGCCGGCGCGCCATTGAATTGAAGCATCTCGACACCCAGCGACCCGCCCGGGATGTCCAGCAGCTTGCCGGCGTCGAGATTCAGTCGACCATCAGCGCGCTGTTGAAACTCCAGGTGCGCGGTTTGATTCCACCCGTGATCAGATAATCAGCGTCGACGATCCAAAGTCCGCCAAGCCGAATTCCGGGAATCTGGTCGAGCCCGATCGTTCGGCCCAGCAGGCCTGTTCCCGTGATGATATTCATCGCGCCGGGATTTGAGCTGATGGGCTCGACAACGGTTGTAGTGACGGTCGGCGTGCTCGACGCGGCAGGACTGGCAGAGGCGACAGGCTCTCCGGCTCACGTCAAAGCCGGGAATACGACCGCTGCTTGCATCAACAGGACCGCGGCAAGAATTCGGTCGAGTGAAGGTTGGCAAAGTTCGCGCTTGAATCGTAGATGCACCGAAGTTTGCCAACGAATCGCTCGTCGCGTCAGCCAGGTTCAGTCGTGCCGGGTCTTTTGATCCGGGTGGCATCGTAAATCCGCTGGAAGATCCGATCGGGTGTCAGCGATGAGTCGTAGAAGCGAACGCCGGTTGCGTTGGTGAGCGCGTTGGCGAGCGCCGGTGCAATCGGATAAATCGGCGCCTCGCTCATACTCCTGGCGCCGAGCGGCCCGAACGCGTCGTGAGTGTTGGCGAAATAGATTTCGGTACGCTGAAGGACATCGGCATAGGCGGGGATGCGATAATTGCGAAGGGTGGGATTCACCATCTTGCCGCCGGCATCGAAGACCATCTTCTCCTGCAGTGACCAGCCCAGTCCTTGCGCCACCGCGCCTTCGATTTGCTCTTTGCACTGCATTGGATTGATGATGGTGCCGCCGTCGGCACCGTGGACGCTTTGCAGGATCAGAATCTCGCCGCTATTTCGATTGACGGCGATTCTAAATCCCTGCACCTGGAAGGTGACGCTGCGCGGCGAGCCGTACGTCTTGCGCACCGCTTCGAGTTTTCTCCCTCCTTCATTCCCACCGCAAACAACTCCGCCAACGGCACCCGCGCGCCGTTGTGGACGATCGCGTCGTGTTCAAGCCGGCACGAGTCACGCGCGGCGCCATAGTTTTTTACGCGAAGTCGAGAATTTTTTCACGCAGCGCCTCGGACGCAAGCCGCACGGCGTTTCCCGCCACTACCGTTCCCGCGCTGGCAAACGCGCCAGTGTCGTAGCCGGTGCTATCGGTATCCGACTGCACGATTCGTATGCGCGACAGCGTGCTGCCCAGCGCGCTCGCCGCAATTTGTCCATGAACCGTCGTGGTCCCGTTGCCGAACTCGGCCGTGCCGATGGCGACGTGATAGTTGCCGTCGTCGCCGAGGCCGACGCGCGCCTCCGATCGATGCTCGGTGGGCGGCACCGCGCCATGCATCGAGATCGCCATGCCCTGGCCCTCGAGCCAGTCGTCGCCGTCGGGACGCTTGACGCCGTTACCGCGAGTCATCGCGCCTTCGACCAGGTCGATACATTGGTCGAGGCCGTAGCTGCCGAATTCCGTATCGGTAACCCTGTTGTTGTCGGAGATCATCGGATCGCCGGGCTTGACGACATTGATCCGGCGAAACTTGTACGGGTCGATGTTCAGAGCGCGGGCGAGCTCGTCCATCGCACACTCGACCGCGAAGATCGTTTGCGTCATTCCGTAGCCGCGAATCGCGCCGGCCGGGACCATGTTGGTGTACGCGGTGTAGCCGTCGACCTTCTTGTTCGGGCATCGATAGACTGCCACCGCTTCTCCGCATGCGGCGAACAGCGTCTCGCCACCGTGATTGCCGTAGGCGCCGGTGTTGGAGACGACGCGCATCTGAAAGGCAGTCAGGGTGCCCTCGCGCCTGGCGCCGACCTTGATCTGTGCGCGCATCGGATGCCGGGTGGTCGCGGCAATGAATTCCTCTTCGCGGGTGAACTCGAGCTTCACCGGACGGCCCGTCTGGAGCGTGGCAAACGCGCAGATATCCTCGGTCAGGACTTCCTGTTTGCCGCCGAATCCGCCGCCTACTCTTTCACAAAAGACGCGGACGCCGTCCGGCGGCAGACCGAAGAGGTAGCAGAGCTTCTGCTTAGTGATGTGCGGAGTCTGCGAGCTGGTGCGGACGTTGAGCCGTCCGTTGTCGAGCCACGTAATCGAACAATGTGTTTCGAGATGAACGTGCTGTACGCGATGCGTCGTGTAGGCGCCCTCGTGGATGACGTCGGCCTCTTTGAAACCCGGCTCGACGTTGCCAACCTCGCCGTGGATTTCGAGCAGGATATTTCGTCCCGGAAATCGGATGCGCGATTCGCTGCCCTTGTAGTGAATGACGGGAGCGCCCGGGGTCATCGCTTCTTCGGGATCAAAAACCGCGGGGAGCACTTCGTAGTCGATCTCGACCTTGCGGCATCCTTCTTCGGCCGCGCCTTCGGTGTCCGCGACGACCGCGACGACCCGCTGCCCGACGAATCGCACGACGTCGTCGAGCAGGTAAGTGTCGTTGGGATCGGCGTGATAGTCGTCGTGAGTGGCCGACGTGTATAGCAGCCGCGGCACGTCCTCCCACGTATACACGCCGCGGACCCCGTCAACCTTGAGCGCGGCCTCCTTGCGGATCGCCTTGATCCGCGCGTGTGCGTGGGGCGATCTCAGCAGTTTCAGATGCAGGAGGCCTTCGACTTCGGTGTCCAGGGTGTAGCGGACCTTGCCGGTGACGATCGCTTCCGCGGCGGGAGCCAGCAAGTCCGCGCCGCATGATTCTCCCGGCCGGTCTTCGTCGATCGAGGTAACGCCTTTGATCGCGTTTTCTATCGCGTGATAACCGGTGCATCGGCAGAGACTGCCCTTGAGCACCCGCGGGAGCTCATTTTGATCTTCTTCGCTCAGGCTCGCCGCGGTCATGATCATTCCCGCCGTGCAGAATCCGCACTGGGAAGCCTGCGGCCTGCATGAACGCATGCTGCATCGGATGCAACTCGCCGTTGCGCGCAAGGCCTTCGATCGTCGTCACCTCATGGCCGTCGGCGCGAAAGGCCGGGATCAGGCAGCTATGCACCGGCGTGCCATCGAGCCACACGGTGCGCGCGCCGCAGTCGCCGGCGTCGCAGCCTTTCTTGACTCCGAACCATCTCAGGTCGCGAAGAAAGGTGCGCAGGCACTGACCGGGCCGCGGCTCCTCGGAAAATGTCTTGCCATTGATATTGACGAGGTAACTCACAGACGGCCTAAAAGCTCGCGCCGGATTTCTTCGGCGCAATAGTAGGTCATGTGTTTTCGGTACTCGGGCGTTCCATGAACGTCGTCGAAGAACACCGGGATCTCGCGGTCAAGCGTGGCGCGAAGCTCGTCGGCGCCGGGAATCTGTGGGAATTTGAAGCGAAGCGGACGCTCGGTGGAGGCGGACACTGTCAGCATGAAGACACCGTCGTGCGCGTCGAGCGTTCCGATCAGCAAGGCAGCCGAGCGTCCGAGGTGAGTCAGCGATATTCGGCGAAAAGCGGATCGCTTGCGCAGAGCCGTGGCCGGCAAATCAATTTTCCGAAGCAAATCGCCCGGCCGCAGTACGTTCTGATGGTTGCCGGTGACGAAATCCTCGATCGCTACCCGGCGCACGTCGCCGTCCCTTCCCACAATCGTGCAAATGCCTTCGAGTCCTGCGGTCAGCGAAATCTCGGTCCGGCGGGCAACGATATGCAGATATTTCCGCCGACGGTTGCGGTGTTCCAGATCTTGAATGACGAGAGGAACGAGCGGCAGCACTCACCAATTAGAGGCGCGGCTGCCCAGTCCGCCGGCGTCTTCAATACGAATAGCTTTGCGATCTCACAGGTAGCGGCAATCTCCAGACCCCCCTATCGCTGATTGCCCAACGGCTTCCACCCGACAGCCTGCAGATCGATGAGCCGACGGAGATGGGGCTGAAGCTCAGAGAAAAGCCAGGTACCGCCCGCAAGCCACGCGTCGCCATCGCGCCATTTGACGCCGTCGAGGCCGGCTTCGGGCCGCACCACTTCCGTAATCGTGTTCAGATCCACTCACTTGAAGGCTAGCAGAGAAAGGCGGCCGTATATAGCCTTCTTGTCTTCTTGCGTTCACAATTTGTGTACGACAACGCTTAGACAATCGAAGAGCGGTCTGATAGCGAACAGAAAAGTTAGATCGAGGCCATCCGCGAGCGGGATGCCGAACGCGGTTGCGGCAGCGCAAGTCCGCGAGCTTGCTCGTTGAAGAGCCTGCTATAGGCACCTCCGCGGAGCATCAGCTCGGCATGCCTGCCGGTCTCGACAATCCGGCCCGCATCGAGGACGACGATCAGGTCGGCATCGACGGCACTGCGCAGGCGATGGGCAATAAGGAAGACCGTCCGACCGTCCATCAACCGTTCCATCGCTTTGTGAATCTGGTTCTCGGATACCGAATCCACCGCCGACGTCGCCTCGTCGAGAATCACTATCTTCGAGTCCTTGAGGAACGCGCGCGCGATTGCGAGACGCTGCCGCTGGCCGCCGGAAATCTTGAAGCCGCGCTCGCCGATGATCGTGTCGAGGCCGCGCGGCAGACTGTCGACAAACTCGCGCAGGTTCGCCATCTCCAGCGCCCGCTGCAGCATCTCGTCGGTTGCATCGGGGCGCGCGTAGCGCAGATTGTCCCTGATGCTGGTGCTGAAGAGGAGCGCGTCCTGGGCCACGAGCGCGATGTGCTCACGCAGCGACTTCAGCGTGTAGTGGCGCACGTCGCGTCCGTCGACCAGCACGCGTCCGTGAGTGGCTTCATAGAAGCGAGGGATCAGACTGGCCATAGTCGTTTTGCCGGCGCCGGATCTGCCCACGAGCGCAACTCGGCAGCCGCCGGGAACATGCAGATTGAGGTTCCCGAGTGTCAGCCCTCGCGAAATTCCATTGTGAGCCGGATAGCCGAAAGATACGTCGTCGAACTGCACTGTTCCGCTGCGACACGCGAACGGACGACTGAGCGCGTGATCGCTTATCTCCGGCTTGAGATCGAGGAACGCGAAGATTCGCTCGATAGCCGCCATCGATGCCGAAACCACGACCGACAGTTGAGCGAATCGTTCGAGCGGCAGATAGAGAAACCCGAGATACGAGAAAAACGCGATCATCGTGCCGAGCGTCATGGTGCCGCGGATGATCATGAGTGCGCCGACCCAGATAACTACGGTCGGCGCAGCACGCGTCAGTAGTTGAATCAGCATTTCCTGACGTGCCGCGAGCCTCACCTTATCGATCGTGCGATCCAGCAGGCGGCCGGTCTGGACGCGGAACTGCTCGACTTCATAGTCCTCACGGCAAAAAGATTTGATCGTGCTCGCGCCGGCGACGCGTTCGTGAACTTCACCGGTGATTTCTTCTACGGTCTCCTGCATTCGATGGCTCACGGATTTGATTCGCGGTGAAAAGAATCGCATGAACGCGACCCACAGCGGTGAAATGCAAAGCGCAATGAGTGCGAGGCGCCAGTCGAGCATCAGGAGCGCGAATACGACCAGCGTCAGCGAGATGCCGTCCATCCAAACGTCGATCAGCACGGAGCCCACGAGTTCATTGGCCTGCTGCACGTCGTTGAGCACGCGCGAGACTATCGCGCCGCTTGGATTCTGATCGAAGAACGAATGAGGAAGACTCTGCAGATGCGTGAACAGGCGACGCTGGAGATCGAAAATCAGCCTGTGGCCCGCGAGACCTCCCCAATAGTTGCGGTAATAGCTGGCGAGCGATTGAACCGCGTAGAGCGCGAGCATCACGATGCTCAACGTGGCGAGCTTGGTGGTGGGAGTCGCCGGGAAACCAGCCACTCCAGCGAGACCGACGCACAAGCGGTCAATCGTGCGCATCACGGCGTCAAACTTCGGCGGCGACGTCAACAGAACGTCAATCACGTACTTGAAGACGAGCGGGAACGCGAGCGGCAGCGTGAACTTACCGATGCCCATCAAAGCGGCACCTACTACCAGTCGAAGGTACGGCCGCAGGAATCGGACGAATCTAAAAATTACCGACCTGGAAATTCTTTCCGCAACCGAATTCATCAAAATCCCCGTGAGGTAAATGGTATACAGGCCGCTGAAGAGCTTGCCGGTTAGGAAGCAACGTACATGCCTTTCGGGACTGTCGAATTAATTCACGATTTTATTGCTCAAGACGCGCATCTGCGGATTTCACCTGTGAAAGAAAGACGCCATGCCCGAAATCGTCGGGTGTTAACCGATTTGAAGCACGCATTTCGGTTGGCGTGGATTTCGCTTGGAATTTACGCAGGTGTGCAGTGGCGAAGCAGGAGCAAACTATTGAATTGGCGGAAACGCTCGAAGAGCCCGTCACGAGTGATCCTGTCGCTACTCCTCCGCCCAAGACTTCTCGCCCGACTAGTACCGTCGCCGCGATAGTCATTTTGTTGCTCTACCAGGGTTACACGCTGTCGATCGTCGGTATTGCGTCGCCGTGGATAGCGAAAACTTTCGCGCTGGACGAAACCAAACTCGCCAGGCTGTTTGCATGGATGGCGATATCTGCATTCGGCTCGTTGCTGCTCGCTCGATTGGCGGATCGCGTCGGACGCCGGCTGGTGATTCTCGGCGCGCTGATCCTGGCGCCCGCGTTCACCGCCTGCGCCGCATTGGCTCCAACCGCTAATACGTTCGCTGCCTACGAGATATTGGTTTCCGCGCTACTCGGCGGATCGGTGTCATCGGCGATCGTTCTGCTGGCCGAAGAACTACCGGTCAAGCAGCGTGCTCGTGGGCAGGCGGCCGCGGCGTTGGCCAGCGCAATCGGCGGCGTGCTCGGCTATCTCATCATTCCAGTTTTGTTGGCGTGGAATTACTCGTGGCGGTGGCTATTGGCGCCGTCGGTCGCCGGTATATTGCTCGCGCCGCTAGTCGCCGCGATGCTCCCAGTGCAATCGAAATGGTCGAATGCGGCTTCGAGCGGAACCGCGCGACGCAGCCACTTCTACGACGTTTTCCATCCGATCTATCGCCGCCGCTCGATCACGTTGCTGACCTGTGCCGCGCTCGACACGATCGCAGGCACCGCCGTTAACGGCTGGCTCTACTTTCAGGCGGTCTCGATCCTGGGCCTCTCGCCGGTAGCCGCAAGCACGTTGGTCGTTACCGGCATGGGAGTCGGCATGATCGGATTCCCGCTGGGCGCGTGGACGTCGGAAAGGTTCGGACGCGTGCCCACCGTTGCTTACGTGGGCGGCGTGGCCTGGCTTGGCGCGTTTGCGTTCTACCTGGGGCCGCCGGCATTCGTGCAGTGGCCGTTCATGTGGCTGGTAGTCGTCTATTGCTGGTTCAAAGTTGCGACTGACGTGATGACGGTCGGAGCGAACTCGGCCGCGACCGAGCTTTTCCCCGCAGCGCTGCGCACCACGATGATCGGCTGGCAGGGCATAACCGCGGCGGCGTTCTCGATGCTCGCCCAGGTGCTCATCGCCGCTTTGATAGGACCGCTCGGCGGACTCGCGCGGGTCATTCGCTACTTCGCCCTGCTCGGCATCCCGAGCGCGATAATCTTCGGACTCTTCATCGACGAGACTCGCGGACTGACGCTCGAGCAAGCGGCACTGGAAGAGCAATGGGACAAGGTTCGGCACAATCCGCCGCCATCGCCGGCTGATGGCGCACATCCACGCCCGGCAACGGCAATGGATCCGGTAAAGCGATGAATGCGCAAAGGATCGTCCCGATTTCGGTCTTTTGCGCGATCCTCATCGCCATCTGCTCTGCAACTGGTCTTGCATCGCAACGGCGTCATGCTCACCGGGCGCATCGGCCGACACCGACGTCGACAGCCACGCCTTCAAGTCTGAAACCGGTGGTCCTGATCGTGGGCGGTACGGGTTTCGTCGATCGAGCGACGGGACAAACTCCGGGCGTGTTGAGCACGGCTGAGATTTACGATTCGGCCCTCAAGCGTTTTCTGCCCATCGCCTCGATGAACGAGCGGCGCGACCAGTTCGCCGCGGCTGCCACTGCAATCGACCAGGTGTTGATCGTGGGCGGCGTCAACACGCTGCTGGTGCCGCTGGTCGTGTTCCCTGGGCCGGCAATGCCGTGGGTTTTGAGTTCCGCCGAAATTTTCAACTCGGGTGACGGGAAATTCGTTTCGGCGCCGAGCATGAAAGTTTCACGCGATGGGCCGACTGCGACGACGCTGAAAAACGGCAAGGTTCTGATCATCGGCGGCGAGTCGAGCGCGGCAGAGCTTTACGATCCGCGATCCAACACTTTTTCAGAGACCGGTGAGATGGCATCGAGCCGCCACGGACAAAGCGCAACTCTGCTGCGCGACGGCGGCGTGCTGATTGTGGGCGGCGGATTCCTGAAGAACGAGATTTACAACCCGGATCTTGGAAAATTTCACTTTGCCGGCAAGCTCAGCGACAACCGACTGTATCATACTGCCACGTTGCTCGCGGATGGACGCGTTCTGATCGCGGGCGGATCTCCTTTTGAGAGAACCGGCGCCGTCGACACGAGCGAAATCTTCGACGAATTGCGTGGCACGGTGCGCGCGGGTCCGAAGATGAATCAGAGCCGCGCCGGGCATACTGCCACGCTGCTGAACGACGGGCGGGTGCTGATTGCAGGCGGCCGCGGCGATAACACCACGGAATTTTACGATCCGACCTCGCGCACGTTTATCGCGGGCCCCAAAATGATCGCAGCCCGCGTCGGGCACTCGGCGACGATGTTGCCGGACGGAACTGTGCTGATTGCGGGTGGATGGGATCCGAACTACAAGCCGCTTTCCAGTGCGGAGATTTTCGATCCGTCGACCAACAAGTTCGTTGCCACCGGCGACATGACCGAAGCGCGATCCCAGCACACTGCGACGCTCATCTGGGCGCGCGAGCCGATCAAGTGGGTTCTGCCAACCCCGTCTCCAACCCCGACGTCCACTCCGACCCAAACTTCCACTCCGACCCAGTCGTCGACACTGACGCCAACTCAAACCGAGACGTCGACCCAAACCGCGTCGCCAAGGCAAACCGAGACAGGGACGCAAACCGAGACGCCAACTGCAGCGGAGACGCCGACTCAAACCGCGTCGCCAACTCAAACCGAGGCAGGGACTCAAATCGAATCGCCAACTCAGACCGAGACGCCGACTCGCGCTGCGAGCGCGACGCCCTCGCCATAGCGGCCGTCAGACTTCGACGCGAACGCCGCCTGATTTTTCTTTCACTTCGATCGCGGCGCCGTTGGGGAATCTTCGCAGCACGAACGAGATACGGCCGTCGCCGACTCTCAAGCCGTCGATGCTGAGCCAATCCAGCCACGAAGGAAGCAAGTGCGTGTCAAAAACGACGCGGCGCTCGAATCCGAACACGCGCATTCCAAGCATCGCCTGCATCATCATGAAAATGCTCGCCGCCGACCATGCTTGCGGGTAGCACGCCACCGGATATGGCACCGGACCGAGACCG